>UMEH01056083.1_pt1 | contig 137046 bp, 213 predicted proteins | sample 1964681 | NCBI WGS metagenome assembly UMEH01 (sample SAMEA4836013, study PRJEB28245) | human gut metagenome | biome: gut microbiome; material: fecal sample | place: Denmark | collected 2008
GATATTAAAGAAATAAATGATGTGAATGAAGAAAAGATACTTAAATATCCTTCTGATTTCTATCTTATTGAATATTGAAAATAACATAAAAATATAAAGACATGAAACTGGGAAGAAATTTAAAACAGCCAAAGGTAGGGGAGCATTATTTCATTGCTTCCAATGATTACCAGAAAACAAAGATTAAAAAGGAAGTGATTGTTACTTCCGTAGGGAGGAAGTATTTTACCGTAAAGTTGGTTGATGGTATTGATGAATTGAAGTTTAGCAAAGCTGATTTCAGTCATAACAACGGTGAATATTCCTCTGCCTATGTCCTTTATAATGATGTTGATGATTATGAGAAGAAAACCGTTGTTAAATCATTCACAAGAGAGATACAGCAGAATATAAGACTTTTAGACTACCTTTCAGACGATGAATTGATTTCTTTGTACAAGACACTTATGGAAAGAAAGGATTTATATAGCAAGAATAAGGACACTGAATTTGTCGAACTTAAATTTTAACTAATATGAGTATTATAGTATTATGTGTTTGTGCTGCGTGTGCGGATTTGTGTGCGATGGTATGGAAGATTAGGAAAAGGGATTATGATATGGCTATCTTAATGTTTTGCTTGTTTATTATAATGATTTATTGTACCATTCTAAATATAAGTCGATTATGATTAAGGATAGGATTGGTATATTATACGACTGGCTGCGAGAAGAGTTCTACAAAAGCAATTTGAACAAATACCGTCATTACTTTGAAGTATGGGTTGAAAATCTGACACAGCCGCAAATTGACGGATTTGCTAAACAGATGTACAACAAGAAGAATAATGTGTTAGGAGAAATAGATTAAATATATCATACAATATTTTTGCATTATGTTAAAAGAGTTTTTAGAACATAACAATCCATGTGATATCTGTTTGAATGAAAAATGTAGGGGAAAACATACTTGTAATTGTTCTACTTGTAAGATACTTGCTGATTGTCCCAAATTTTTACGTGCTGTGATAAGAATAACGAATAAATGTACCCAGACTTGTTCGCATTGTTGTTTTAAGAGTTCACCAAAAAGCAATATCATGATGAATATCGAAATGGCAAAAAATGTGGCGGCATTTATTAAATCTAATAAGGTATGTGATTTGAATGTGATGGGTGGTGAATTTTTCTGTAACCCAGATTGGTATGAAATACTTTCCATTCTTATAGACAGCACTCATTCCATGCGCCTTGTAACAAACGGTGATTGGGCGGCCAATAAAGTTATTGCAGACAAAGTTATAGAATTTATAAATTTAAACAAAAATAAAGTTAGAATAGCCATATCAAAAGACAAGTGGCATACAAACAAGAATATTGAAAATGCAGAAGAATATATTAAACAGACTGGCGCATTATATCATGTCGCCTTACCGTCAGAGACAACTGATAGTTCCATTGTTCCTATTGGAAGAAGTGAACTTGAATATACACCTTTTTATTCTTTTGCTGGTTGTTATTGCCATAATCCCTATGAACAATATACGATTCTTATTGATGAGAATGGGGATATCTATAAATGTGGGTTTGGCGCATGGAAATATGCAAATATCAAGGGCTACATAAATGGGGGTTTCAACAAAAAGTTTAAAGAATTTAACAAAAAATTTTATGACATCTTTATTCCATCTTGCAAGTCTTGTCTGTATGCTTGTAATAAAGAACGTCGAGTTAAAACGGATTAACAGCATTACTTTTTTAATATAATGAAATACTTATATAAAAGTATAATTAATTAAATATTAATATAATATGAAAGATAAAATTGTGAAATTTTTTACAAATAAATGGGTACATGGTGCTATTTCATTTATTTTAACTCTTTTAATCATATTACAAGAAGTATTGCTATCAAATCCTATTTGTGTGTGGTATGGGCTTATATTCTCTGCTGTATTTGGAGTTTTTGCAGAAGCAATACGCATGATTGCACAAGGACAGAAATATAATATTTTAAATGTACTTCCCTGGTTAATCGGTGGTGCGTTAGCTTGTTTAATCATGATGTTTGTATAAACATACGAGATGTTTTTGTTTTCAATATTGTTATCTATGAATAAAATGATAACAATATTTTTATTTATTTCAAATATTCTTGTTATCTTTGTGTTTATAAAATTGTTAAATCAAAAATAAAAAAGAACAATGAAAGAAAAGAATAGAACGGAAATAGGTGAGATATTCAAGTTTGGTGGAATATGGTGGCAAAAAGTAAGACATGACGATTATCCTTCAGATGAGGACGAATGTGTGGCATTAAGAAGTACAATGGCACGTAATTATGGTCTTGTAAAACTTAAAAAAGTAGGACAACCTATATGTAAGCATGGAATAATGCTCCAATCTTATAAAATATATACTTATCCTTTTTATTTACCAGATAAACCATATATGTTTTATAATGGAGTAACAGGACTATTGGAAATTGAAATAGAGGACGAAAATATGAAAAAAGAAAATATAGTGAATGATATAAAACTTTATTCAGCGGACATACCGAAACCATCTGACTTCTTGTTGTCTTATGAGAAGTTCAGAAGAATGTGTCTTGAAGAACTTTCTAAGAAACTGGATGACATTGAGAAGAAAGGCTATGTGGAAATAATCATCCCAATCAATAAAATGCTTATAAGAAATGAACATCTTACCAAGTTGAAGAATGAGTTTATGAGGGCAGGATGGGAACAAAAGAATATCAATGTACATTACAGCAAAGTAGTTAATAAGGAAGGTGTTTATATTTCACTGTCTCTATCCAAAACGGATATAGAATAATCTATTTAGCTTTCTTTAACACATAATATTTGGATTTTTTCTACTTTCTATATATTTTTGCACTATCAAAATAACAATAAAAGAGACTGAAAATATGAAAGTAAGAAAAATGATAGAAGCATTGAACAAGGTTGTTGATAAGGAACGTGAGGTTGAAATAGCTGAACTGCGTGACAGGAATAACATTGTATAAATTGTATTTGATAATGGAAATGTTCAATACTAAAAGACATATTATCAGAACTAACGAACAACTTAACGAATTAAAAAATTAACGATTATGATGAAAGTATACACCCCAGAAGATGTGATGAACAAGTGCAATGAGATGATTCCCGATTTTGTTATTGCTGCTTTCAACGATTTATTGTCAGAAAATTATGTGGACGGAGAGACTGTTATCAAGCAGAATGATGCTATTAGTAGGATTTTGCAGTACAGCGATAATGATGAATTGACAAGAGAAACCATATTCAAGAAACGGTGGTTGGATATTGAAAGCCTATATAGGAAAAACGGATGGGAAGTCAGTTACGAGAAACCTGCATTTGATGAACGGTTTGACCCATATTTTGTATTCAAGCCCAAGAAAAAGAATTAACATTAATTATCACTGAAAATTTGTATAATCCAAGGAAAATCATTATCTTTGCAACAATAAACATTGAAAGAAAATATGATTACAAAAGTACAAATTACAGATAACTCCAAACTGCCTTTGAAGTATGCAAAGGAACTGGACGCTTTCAAGAATGGTAAAGAGTATAATTTCAAAGGTGGTGTCAATGTTATCATCGGCAAAAACGGTAGTGGTAAGACTACACTTATGAAAATGATTGCCATGTATATGTTATGCAATGATAGCCTTTGTTCAAGACTTCCTAATTTTGCCAATTATGGAGCATTGAAATTAAATGATATATTTAACGAAGAGGAATTGTTGGATGGCATTAAAATAATGGCAGATTATGCAGGAGTTGTATATAATTGCCTTGCGCATAATGAAATGAAAGATGAGGATATTTTGGATAATGTTACCAATATGAACTATTATCTAAGCAATAAGGGTGCGTCTACTGGTGAAACAATCGTCAATAGTGTGGGGCAATTATTCAAGTTTGCATTTAGGAATACGAATATTGAGTTTCCTTTGAAAGAGATTATGGATATAGTAAAAAACAAAACGTGCAACGATTTTTGGGAAGAGCGGCTGATAAACTTGTTGAAGTATTATAGGGATAATAGAGATAATTTCATTACACAGCAGGATTTTGAATATACGTTCCTTTTGGATGAACCAGACAGGAATTTGGACATTACCAATATTGATAGTGTATATGAAATACTTTCCCATAGAAAAGAAATGACACAACTAATTACAGTTATTCATAATCCAGTATTGATTTATAAATTATCAAAGGTCAAGGGAAAGAATAAGGTGAATTTCATCGAACTTACTGATGGGTATTTGAATGACATTAGAAATGTATTTGAAAATTTATATTCTAAGGTTAGGGGATGAAGATAGAGAACGATAAATACTATACACCTATTGCAGTTGCCAACAAATGTTGGGATAAGGTAATAGAACTGATTGGAAAAGATAACATTGCAGATGTTATTGAACCCAGCTGTGGAAACGGCGCATTTTATCATTACCCATCAATGAAACCTAATATGGGTATTGATATTGCGCCAGAGATAGATAATAGAGAGGAAAGTATTATTACTGGCGATTATCTTGAGATGCCTATTGAATACAAGAAAGGTAGATTGGTAATTGGGAATCCTCCGTATGGCAGTAGGATGTTGCTTGCACAAAGGTTTTTCAAGAAGTCAGTAATGATTGCCGATTATATTGCCTTCATTCTGCCTATCAGCCAATATAATAATACATCTTCGCTTTTTGAATTTGATTTGATATATAGTGAGGATTTAGGGTTGCAGACATACACTGACAGGAAACTACATTGTTGTTTCAATGTTTACGCAAGACCAAAGGACGGAAAATTGAACAGCAGGAAAAAGGAAACATTGCCTTTTTTACATATATTTAGGCAAGACTGCAAGGGTTATGAAAACAAGCAGTTTGATATAAGGATATGTTACTGGGGAGACGGTACAACTGGAAAAATATTATCAGATGGTGAACATTATGCAGGAGAATATAAACTATTGATAAATGATGATTATTCAAGAAAATCTGAATTGATTGATTTTATCCTGCATTTTGATTGGAAAGGTTATCTGAATTGCATTGCAATGAAGAGGTTGAAACAATATCATATTATTAACGTGATAAAAGAAAAGTTTATGTTATGAGCAAGGTAGTGGAAGAAGAACGGGAGGTTAAATGCCCTTATTGCAAATATAAAATACGTTATACAAGTGAGGATGTAAGGAGTATATGGTTATTGAAATATCCTTACATTATTTGTCCTGTGTGTGGGGAGAGAATTTTTATTGAATAAGATGATATACAAGTGATAGAAGTTATATTATGTGCTTAAATGTTTATGGAAAAAATCTATTACGATTAAAAGCTCAAAATGATATAAGATGTTATAAGATAATGGGCATAAGTAAAGATGGGACATTAATAACACCTTATATTAATTTTCCTATGAAGAAAGGTAAATTATATGAGGATAAAGAAGATGAGAATATTAAATATGGTTGTGTTATAAATAAGAACTCATATTTTAATAATTTTGCAATAAATTATGGATATATGATATACGAAGGCTTCTTTCATACATTCGTAAGAAATGCAGATGCAAATATAAATTGTGATAAACTTAACAGAATTCGACTGAATAAAGATGTTATATATCATGTATATCCTTGTATCATACCTTCTGGTAGTGAATATATCAACGGCAATTACTTTAATAATGAGTCTGTCTTTGCTTCAAAGAAACTGATGATATTGGATGATTAATATATTTTCACATAAAATATTTGGTTATTCATATAGATTTCTGTATCTTTGCAAAGCAAAATAATTAAAACAATTAAGTTATGGAAACAATCTACAATAAAATATTACGAATTGTAGGAGATACTTCATGGTCTGCAAGTGTAGAAGATAAAAGTTATGTCGAATTTTCAACCTATACAACCTTTGGCAATGATTTTAGTTTTGATATAAGAGTAGGTAGAGATGATGATTTGTCTGATATTATAGATAGAATAAAAGAATATATCGACGGTTTTGATGTGGATTATGAAGCATATCTCTGGATTGGTGATGATGGTCACGGAAAGAATGGTGCGCCGTATCATATCAAAGATATTGTATCAGACATGGAAGATGCACGAGATTCGATGAAAAAACTTGTGCAAGTCTTTGAAAAGAGTGTATAATTGTTAAAATATAATGTAACTATGGGATTGGATATTTCTGTTTGCAAATTAAAGAAAAAGGGAAATGAAATCAATGAAAATGATAACTTTTTCAGGATGGTGGATGATAATTATGATTTTTCCAACCGAAATTTTCCTCAATGGGCTAAAAAGTTTTTCACTCCTTACAAACAAGAGATGTATGATTGGGAGAAGTATAAAGAACAAACTGGCATTGATGTACCTGCAATGGCATGGTGCAGTACGGAATACGGCGAAAAGTGTATAATGACACTTGAGTCAAATGATGAAGAAAAGAAACAAATAAAGATTGATTTGGACGAAGTTCCCACCTATTTCAAAGACATACAGATAGTTCCCTATGAAGAGGTTGGCTACCAGAGAAAAGGTTTGAATAGTAAATTCTATGATGATTACAATAATGGTAAAATTGGTTACTTCGTATGGTCTAAAAAAGAACTGGAAAGGTATAAAGAAGAATATTGTGATGAGAAAAGTCCTTATGGTGATGACTACGAGAGTCCTAAAACGGACTTTCAACGTAACATTATTGACAAGTTCACCGAAGGCGAAGATTGTGTAATTTTTGACTGGTAGAAAAATAAACCTTTAAAACCTTATGATTATGTGGGAAATTTACGTTGCTGTATTGATAATCCTTATTTTATGTATGTTGTATGTCTACCATAACTATATGTGGTGCAAAACTTGCCATAGATTTGTAAGAATACAAACGCTTTGTTATACTGAAGGCGAGAAGGATATAATGAGAGTTTATGCAAAATGTCCTAAATGCGGCAAGATGTTAAAAGACGAAATATATACCTCAATAGAAGGTGAGGAATAGAATATTAACATCATTTAACAAAATTAACTTGCATATTTTATTGAAAGTTCATACCTTTGTGGTGTAATAATTAAAGCATCTAAGATTATGGATAAAAAGAATGTTATTATTTGTGATGGAATAGAACATGGAGATTATGTCGTATGTTCTAATTGTGGCACAGTGATGCTTGTTCCTTGTGGAGAAGATATTTGCCCAATGTGCCACAAGGACGGATGTCTTATGTGGGCTGATGACGAACAGGAACATAGTGCCAGTGATTTTGTATAATGAAAAAAGATATAAAGATATGAAAACAGCAAAAACTTTCAATGATTTATCTAGTGATGTTACCATTGCCTATTATAGGATTAGCACTGCCGTAATAGGATATGCAAGGTTTGTAAGGAATTGTCAGAATGAAGCAAGGTTACTTAGTAAAAGTGGAGAGATATTGGTTAATTTTGGCAAGGATAATTTATTATATACACCTTTTTTTAAATGCGAGACGTTTTTAGGGGAATGTATGTTCGCTGCTGATACTTCATTACTTATGAAAAATATTGCGCAATATCTAAATAAAAATAACGAAATACAAAAACAAGAATGTATCGTCAAAGATATGGAAGAAATATTCGTTAATGAAAAAGAAAAATTGAGGAGGATGAAGCATATATTGAAAGAAACAAAAGGTTAATTTGTTAACTTTATTTAACTCAATACATTTGGTAATTTAAAATATTCTTGTTATCTTTGCAATGTCAAAAGAAAAAGGTAACAAGAATATTAATTTAATGGGAGGTATTAATTATGAGAAGTATTAATAGGATTGGTAGAAAAGATACTATTAAGGCTTATTCTTATGATAAGAATAGAAAACTTATTACAAGTTTGTACGATAGTGGTTTTCATTCTATTGAAGAAATTGTAAATAGACTTAATGAAAAAGGTTCTGGATGGCTTAAAGCAATCTATGAGGTTAATATCATTAATGAGGATAAAAATATTTCTTACTGGTATGTTATTAAAGGCAACAAGATTATCAAACAATAGAGAGGAGGGTAAAATATGGACTATAAAGAGGAAGTTTTCCCATTAAATAATTTCGCTTTGTTTAGCAAAGGATGGTATTCACCAGTAAATGACGATGAGGATTTATTAACAACGGTAAAACACGTATTGGCATTGGATGGATATGACTTTATTTCTAATTACAATGACGTTCTTTGTATATTATTGAGCGAGATTGATAGGTACAACAAATATCTGGATAGTGTTAATGCAAATACTCTTAACTTGTTTAAATTCTGTAAGGAAATTAGTGAAGAAAAGAACTTGTGGCATAAGGATATAAGTAATGAAGAAGCTATTGTGAGAGTGATTGCAAAATTCTTGCGATATATGGATAGTAAATATATAAAGTTACAATGTCCTTTTTATAGCCGAAAACTTACCAAGAAGTATGGATTAACATTACAACCTTTCTTCTATAAAAAGAGTAAGCAGGGAACAACATATAAGGAAATGAACAGAGTTGCAAACAAATATTTTAATCAATAGAAACATATCATATTATGATAGATACTTACGATAAGTTCTGGGATGCAGTACAGAAGATTGAAAAAACAATTAAGAGTTGTAAAACTATTGCACAAATTGAAAACTGCAAACAATGGATGGATAATGTGTGGGATGATAACCTTTTACAATATAAAGGTTTAGGTGTGAGCTTGCAAGACATGGTTGAGATTAAACAATTATTAAATACTGCATACTCAACCCAACGGCAGATTATCTTAAATAATCAAAACTTAAAAGATGATGAATGAGAAAGAAGTACAAGATTATATAAATCGTTTGATTACTTTGCAAAAGAATGGCGATCCTGAAATAGACCATCCCGAAGCAGATAATATATTGTGCGAGATTATAGAACAATTAGGGTATCCAGAGATTATAAAAGAATACGATAAGATACATAAATGGTATAGTTGATTTATTATTTATTAACAATAAAAGTTTTGGATATAAAAAACATTTTTGTATCTTTGCAAAGTAATAAGAAAAGAGATTATTAACGTTTAAACTGAATTATATTATGTGTTTGATTAGCCAAAGTTTAAAGCCATTCGTAGCTAAGAAAGATTTGAAAGTGTTTAAAATCCTAAACAAGGATGAAAAAGGTAATTATGAAACACCCTATCAGCATTGCAAAGTTGAACTTAATAGTTTGATGCAAGCTAATGAAAATAGTGGTGATTATAGTAAATATAACTGGGGAGATGGCGGTCATAAATGCCAATTACAAATTAATGGTGGATTTATTCATTCTTTGTTCCACGATATTAAGGAATATACAGACAATAATAATCCATGTATCGTGGTAGCTTACATTCCAGAAGGAACTGAATATTTCATCAGTACAAGGTTTATGGATGTTTGTTCCAAACAACTTAAATTGACAGATGAGATTGTTAACATTGATGATGCAGTTCTTTCAAAAGAGGAAATGATGGATATTCTTTCACCAATTTCTGAAACTATTGACAAAGAAAAGGTAGATGCTGGATGGTTGGTAAAAAGTGATAAGACTTTTCTTCATCCGTCAGAATATACCAACGAAGTGAAAGATGATATTATTGGTGTTGTGGGAAGCATTATTGACGGGAAGATTATCGTTATTGCTCTTGATAAAACAAGATGCGAATGGTGTCAGAATAATGAGAAAGTAGATGATATGCCTACTATTCCTTATAGTGAGGTATATGATAACTTTAAGGGAAAAGAATATACTGAAATTATTAAAAATAACAAAAAATATAAAAAGGATAATAGCTATTTTCCTGCGTTTGATTATTGCCTGAAATACAAAACGAAAGGCACTGAAAGCGGTGATTGGTATCTGCCTTCAAGTGGGGAATTACATAGAATGCTCAATATGAATAGGGATGTCCTTAATTATGCTTTTTTTATTATGGGTACGGAATTAATAAAGGACGATACGGGTTACTGGGCTTCTGCCGAGACTAGCTCCACGCATGCTTGGAGTTGCTATACGTACGGTGCGGGTCTGGGCTATTGGTACGGTAAGTGGGGTAGCGGTTACGTGCGTCCTTCCTTTGCTATTGAGGCTGATTAAGCCTCTATTAGCAGTGTAACTGCCTTATTGTAAGCAAAGCGAACTTGTATTAAGCGTTAGCTTTATTATTTACTATACAGATAGTTAGTGGAACATATCTCATTAACTATCTTTTTTATTATTCTATTATTAACGTCATTTAACCATAATAATTTTGTCAGACGAAATATTTTTACTACCTTTGCACCTGTAAGAGATAAGGAAATAAACAAATCGGAGGTTAAAGATATGGATAAGACGATTTCTTATGTAATGAATACCGTTGTAGGTAAGATTACAAGTGTAAGCGAATTTATGAACATCGTTTCAGACTATGATTATTGTCAGTTTGGAATAGATAGGGGTGAAGGAGATTTCTTTTTCTTTGAATTGAAGATTAAGGAATTGTATAATAAAGGAAGGTAATAATATACCAGATGACCCAGAAACGAAAAAGTGATAAAAAACGAAGTTTTCTATTAATTTTTTGGAAAGTAACCGATATTTATTAATATAATAGAAACGAGAAGAATATGAAACGTGCATACAAATACAAACTGAAACCAACAATGAGGCAGCAACAAATGTTGTTGCAGCATTTCGGTTGTTGCCGTTTCATATACAACTGGGGATTGGATAGGAAAAAGAATGCATGGACGAATGAAAAGAAATCCATAGGTTATCTTCAACTTGCAAGGGAATTAACGCTATTGAAGAATGACGGCGAACATGGTTGGCTGAAAAATGTGGCAAACGAAAGTTTGCAGCAATCATTAAGAAACTTGGATAATGCTTATACGCAGTTCTTCAAGGCAAAGAAGGGATTCCCCAAATTCAGATCGAAGAAACACAGCAAGAACGTATGCAAGTTCATCAACAACGTGCGCTTTGACTTTGATAAATGGAAAGTCAGAATACCCAAGATGGGATGGACAAAGTTGTGTCACAACAAAGCATTTGACTTGTCCAAATGCAAGATTGGAACTCTTACAGTGTCACAGGACAAATGTGGAGACTACTGGTGCGTAATCATTGTCGAGGATGGTGAAAAACCGAAACCGAAAGCCAAGATTTCGGAGAAAACTGCCGTTGGCGTAGATTTAGGCATCAAAGATTTTGCCATATTGTCCGATGGTACAAAATATGGAAATAACAAATTCCTTGAAAAAGGACAAATACGCTTGAAGAAATTGCAACGCAGGTTTTCAAAAGCACAGAAAGGGTCGAAAAGAAGGGAAAGGCTGAAAATTAAAATCGCAAGACAGCACAGAAGAATATCCAACCGCAGGTCGAATTTCTTGCACAAACTGACAACCGATTTAATGTGCAAATATGACACAATCTGCCTTGAGAACCTTAATGTGCAAGGGATGATGCAAAATCATCATTTGGCAAATGCAATTTCAAGCGTTTCATGGAATGAATTTGTAAGACAACTTGCATACAAAGCCGAATGGAATGGGAAAAACGTGATATTTATCGGCAGGTTTGAACCCAGTAGCAAGACTTGCTCTTGTTGTGGGTACATTAAGAAAGACCTATCATTGAAAGACAGAAGTTGGATTTGCTCCAAATGTGGCGCAAGCCATGACAGGGATGTGAATGCAGCAATAAACATACGCAACTTTGGATTGCATCCACAATCGCAGGTTGCGATAGAAAATAAAATCCCAGAGGTAACTGGGATAAATACGGACGGTGAGGGCAATGGCACAAGTCACCCTGTGAAACGTCAAGATAATAAACCGTGTTAGCACAGCGATGCTGGGTGAACATGTATATCATTACCTTGAAAATGATATTGATACTGCACGTTATTACGCTGCACAAGAATTATTCTACGAATGGGTAGAAAATCTTTAATTCGTAATTTGTTTCATATAAAAATAATACATAAATGCGAAAGATTTTTACATATATTGGAATTTGTTTTGCAATAGCAGGGATGGTCAATGCTGCAATGGTACATAGTGAAGAAGCAAGGGAAAACGTAACAACTGAAATGTTATTGAATGATAATGTAGACGTTTCATCTGAAATTGTTAAAGAGGATAAAGAACTTCTTGCAGAAGAAAACAATATGAAGAAAAACAAGAACACTATTACCCATGTAAAGGTTACTTGTTATCAGCCAGTAGAAGCACAATGTGATAGTGATCCACTTATAACGGCAGATGGGAGCAAGATTGATTTACATAAATTAAAGAAAGGAAATGTTAAGTGGTGCGCTATTTCACGTGATTTGTTATGGCTCTTTCCAAAGGATAAACCTAAACGTGTACATATTGAGGGATATGGCATATACGAAGTGAGAGACGTTATGAACAAGCGTTTTAATCACAGAGTGGATATTCTTATTCATCCGTCAGAAAAGGCTAATATCAGTGAAGAAAATGTAAAAATGACAATTTTAGGATAAGGAGGCAATATTATGGAAGTTTTTGGGAACATTGTTTATTTCATTATTGTTGCAGGTTTGTTATTTCCAGTCAATAGTATTTTGAATGCAGTTAGAAAGAAATATGATAAAGATGCAGATGTTAAAGCGTTTTATATCTTGGCGAATGTCGATAGGGCTATCTTTATCTTGGCGATGGTTGCATTGATGGGAACATTGAATTTCTTTACAAATGAGCCAGAAGCAATAGATGTATATAGAGGAAAAACTGAATTATACATTGAACAGACAATGAGAGGTAATAAAGTCATAAAAAGCGACACCACGGTAGTTTTCAAACAAGAAAAATCTATCAAATAAACATCATTTAACATACAATGTTTGGATAATCAAAATAAAATGATTATTTTTGCATCATAATTAAACAAAGGAGACTTTATGAAAAAGAAATATGAAAAATATGTAGGAAAATATTTCAGACGTAAATGTGAACATTATATCATAGTGTTCCATATTATCGGATTTGAAGAAATAGATGTTATTCCTTTCTTTATTGGTGAAGAGTACATTATGTCAAAGAAAGGCGATAATTTTACAATAGAATGTCGTAAAGGATGTGAGTATTTTTTAGATGTGTTTACTGAAATAACAAAAGAAGAATATGCAGAACAGATTTCTTTGGGGTTTCCCCACGATTAATCAAATAAGGCCTGCCGATAATCTTATTGTGAAGGCTTACGGATGGGATAAGAAAGTCATTGTAGAGAAAACAATGACAGGCATTCATAAAGTGCAAGACGCAATTAATTCAATTAAAAAATGTACTGACAAAGAAGTGGTGTGGGTTAATATCTACAATAGTAGACTGGATATTTCAAGAACCTATGCAGTATTTAAGAATACACATAAAAGAACATTAATTTATGGAATTGAAGAGAAATTTTAAATTGGTTTGTTATTTGTTACTAGGAATAGGAGTGTTAGTGATTATATTAAAGATGTTTGGATTATTACCGTTTCTATCTTGGTGGGTGATATTGTTTCCTATATGGTTTCCGATTATGGTTATTATTACTCTTATTCTCATCATTTTCTGTTTCTTGAAATATCATAATGTCATTTAACAATCTGATTTTATTATTTAACATATAAAATACTGATAATTCAAATATAATTTGTATCTTTGTATTGCGATAAGAAAGAAGAAGTTTAATAATTAAAACATGAAAGTGATATGAACAAGAGCAACAAGAATAAAAATTACATGGGAGTACATCTTCGTACTTGGTATGGAGAAACTGCTATGTACTTGCTTAACAGCATTAAGGATAAAAAGATGACTCTTGAGGAAGTTATCCAAAACTGGAACAATTGCCTCGGTGAGGGAGATAGTTTTGAATCTGAAAAAATTGATACAAATGATTGTAATAAGTTTTATATAGTTAAGGTAAACTATACTGATTATATCATTATGTTCTCAAATTGCGAAAGCGAGGTAGATATGATGTGTGATATTTATGAAATTGAATACGAGTTATGAAAACAAACGAAATTATTTCTGAATTGTGGATTGTTACCGTATATGACGCAAGACATGACGAAATGGTAAAAGAAGTTACGGTAATTGGTAAACAAAACTTAGATAAGGCGATTAAAAACATTAAATCCAGTTATATGGGTTATAATGTAGGTGTAAACAAAGGTATTATCTGTTTTGATGGGTATGTTGCGAAGGGTGATTATATAGGAGATTTTTAAGGTATGGAAATAATTTTCTATTTTTGGATATTACCAGTTCTGATCGGACTGGTAATATTTTACTTTTGGAAATTCAAAGGACAGACAATAAAAGATTTTGTGGATGAAATAAGTTACTATGATAGCATAGTACCGCCATACTGGTTGTTTATTACTTTTCCAATAGTTAATATTTTATTCATTGTCGTATGGTGTGTTTTGATGATATATAAGGGCATATTTTTTCTATATAGAAAATTTCTGCAACCTCATATCAATTACGAAAGACTGAATAATATATTAGATAAGTTTTTGAATTTAAAAATAAAATGAAAGATTTTGTATATTTGTGTTTAGGAATCTGGTTTATATTATGTATAGTTGCATTCTTTTATTCCAGTTATGAAAAGGATGAACAAGAGAAGTTAATCAAGATAGGTGATAAAGTTATACTTGGAAATGACACGTTGATAGTCACCAAAATAGAATTATTTGATAAAACCTATCTTCATAACGGAGCTATTATAGACACCAATTTTGCAATAGAAAATTTGAGTAAATGATTTATCTTATTTAACACATTATTCTTGCATATATTAAATATAATGTTTATCTTTGCAAATAAGAATAATAACCAATATAAATTTATAAAGAAAAATACCAAAATATGAATAGAAATGAACTGATACAAAGGATTGATGCGAAATTGATTGATAATGGTACGATAAGTTTTAATGTACCGTTTTTCGTTAAGAGTGCAAATGATAACATTAAGAACATTTGCTTTGGGGAAATACAATGGGGAAATAGATATACCAACGCTGATTTGTCTGATTTATCCAATGACGAGTTATCTGACTTATTGTATGAAGTTGAAAGACAAATTGAAAGTGATAACAATTTTATGCAGCATTGTTCTGATATTTGGTATTGATTTTTAAAAGGAGGTACACAAATGAGCAAACCGAAACATACGGTATTTTGTCCAGAATGCGGGCGTAGCAAGATATTGTTTGAAACAGAGAAGAAGGCAAATTTGTTTCTTCAATACAATTCAGACGATATAGCACACAGCAATAGATACGGAAAGAAACCAGTAAGGAGTTATTATTGCAAGGTGTGTGGCGGATGGCACGTTACAAGTGTCAAAGAGAATCTATATCAAGATTATAGCCTTACTGATAGAGTTGTTTCTTTATATCATCAAGACGAATTAAATAAAAAATTAATTTTGAAACATATAACTTCCTCTCCAACAATCAAAGAAATTGTAGATAATTTTCAATATATTGGATTATTTCTGACAAATGAGTCAAAAGATGTACTGAAACAATATATCGAAGATAATTTTGCTGATATGATAAAAGATGGAAAGATGTATCTTGACCATTGTACAATTCTACATCGCTCTCAAAAAGAGGATAAGAAAGCATTACGTTGTCTTGACAGATATATCAAGGATAGTGGCAAAGGTATAAAGGAAACTATTGTTATAAACAAAATAGGGTATAACAATGAAGCTATGGCGTTTGGATGTAGGGTGAATACTCCTTGCGTGAATACCCAACCTCATATTACTATCTGTACATTCGGTAACGGAAAACCTATGGCAAGTAATTCTATTACTAATTGGAAAGATATCAATCCTATTAAAGTGAAAGCTATCATACATAGAGTTTAACTTCTTTTAATAGCTTAACTATTGTGTATCTCAAAGAAAAGTATTACCTTTGCAAAGTAATAAGGAAAAAGAAACAATAATATGAAAGCAAAATTCAAACAAGGAGACAAAGTAAGAATCGTCAAGAATGGACAGGTTATTCTTGATAATGGTATTATCAGCAACATTGATATCAATGATTGCACTTTTGAAATGCAATATAGTGTTGAATATTTCAACAAGGAGAAGAATATGCAATATACAATGATTTGTATACCAGAGAAGAATGTGGTTAAAATAATTGATTAACAATTATTAACACAATAAATTTGTTTAATCTAAATAAAATAATTAACTTTGCACTATCAGAACAAATAAAATAGGAGGTAATATTATGAACACAACTTTTAATTTCAAGAAAGGCGATTATGTAATCTTTACTGATACATATAATAATGATTATGTAGATATCATCGGGGATTATAACCCAGAGAATAATAGTGTAGAGGAAATTGTTTCCGTTATGTATATGGATAGAAATGGAGGTGAGGAAGAAGGATTTATCTACTATCGTACAACTTTATTTTTAGATGCAGTAAAGGAAATGCGTCTTGCAACAAAGGATGAGGTAAACTTTTTGAACGCTGTCTTAATGGATGATGACAATAAGTTTGACAAGGATAAGATGGAAGTTGTTAGCAGGGAAACTGGTACGAAGAAGACATTTCATCTGACAAGAACCGTCATGCTCGGTGGCTATTATCAAGACACTATTGATGTGGAAGCAGAGAATTTGGAAATTGCTTTAAACAAGGCCACTGAATTCAATTCATCTTCTGAAAATGTATGGGCCACTATGGATAAGGATGAAATCATTATGGACGAATCTGATATTAAACGGATAGAAATTTCTGATGCTAACGGAGAAGAGTATCGTGAAATTGATTTTTAACAATGTAATGTACTTGAATGAGTACAAAGGGTTTCAAAAATAATTTATTTAATTTTTATTCTCAAATGATTTAAATTTATAAAAAGTATGAAAAGAAACAACACTATCGAAGAATTATCAACAAAAGGCTATGTTTATCAAACATTTGTTGAGGCAAAGGAGGGTACAACTGTTTTCGACGGAATTGACGAAGCGATAGATAATGCAATTGATGCAACTGATAAAGGGGGTAGTATCTATGTTATTGTTGATAACGAGAATAATAAAGTACAGGTACTTGATGATGGATGTGGAATGACACATACATTACTAAAAGATGTGATGCAAAATGCAACTTTTCATAAAGCAGATGGAAAATCTATTGGTATTAATGGTATTGGCATAAAAAAGTTTGCAGCTATTGTTGGTAATCTTCGTGGTTGTCGTTTGAATGTATTGTCAAGTAAGGGTGATGGATATGTTTCTTCTGCCACATTGCATATTTCTCCGAATGATGAGGAGATTATTCACCCTACTATAGAATGGTTTGAGAATGGAAACTTACCAGATAATGGTATGAATATTATTAATGGGAAGTTGAAAGGTACTATTGCAACTTTAACTTATACAGAAGAAGTTAATTTTACCGATGATATTATTGAGCAATATTCAATTAAATATGCAGAACAAATTTTATTGAACAAGAAACACATTTTTATTAATGATAAGGAATTAGTTGCAATTGACCCTACTCATACAATAGGTATCAATGATATCAATAAAGACCTTATTGTAGATGAAGAAAATAGATTGTATATTGCTAATTTTAAATTAGAAGCCTTTATTGAGGGACAAGAGAATATTAAAATACCGTTTATTGTAACATCTGTGCAGGCACTCGATCCGTCACTTCTTCGTAAAAAATATCCTTTTGAAAATAAGCCTTTTAATTATCTGGGTGGTATATACACTATTCGTGGTGGACGTTTCATTGATTATGGTAATAATACCAATATAATGTTTGCTATGGAAAGCAGTAAACTTGGCTCAACCAAAGGCAGTGGAATGTATGGAGATATTAGTGGTAGCCTAGCTGGATACAACCGTTTGATTATTAATCTGGATAATACGGAAAGCGCACGTTTATTTGGTGTCCAATCAATTAAAAGCAAGGGAATAATTCCATTGCATGAAAATGACAACCTTTTCAAATATAAGGTTAATGTAAATGGGGTGAAAATTACGGTATTTGAAGCTATTTCATACATTCGTTGTTTTAACCATAAATTCTACACAACAACCATTAAATCTTCTAAATATAATTGGAAGAATTTTAGAGAAGATGTTTACAAGAAATTTTATGAATACGATTTTTCTACGTCCAAACAGATTAAAAAGTCAGTAACTTCTGCCACGGCACACAAGAGTAAGAATAACGAAGAGGCGATTTATACCATCGCTGATAGTGCTTGTTATCTTAAAGTTCAATGGAAACAGAACGCTCATAACGACAAGGCAAAAATTGTGTATTCATTACCTAATGAAGATTGTTTGTTGTACAGACGCAATAAAGAAAATGTAAATCTAATTAGTAAACTTACAACACTTTTCATAGAAGATTTTAAGTGTTTCGCTGATTATGCTCATTATGATAGGGAGGGTATTAAGAATTTACTAATTGCAAGAACAAATCAATATCTTGATAAAATGAAAGAGGAGGAATAATATGGAAAAGTATTTTGTAATTTTTTATTATAAACCAAAGTAAATTTTAATAAAATGAAAAATTTAACATTAAACAATGTGCGAATTGCATGGAATGAAAGTAAGAATAGTGAATTCTTAAAAACTAAAATGGTTGTGTATAAGTTGGTATTTCCAGATAATACTTGCTATGTAGGATTGACATCACTCACTATGTATGAAATGCTTTCAAATCTATGTAAGTATTATCATCAGGGAATGAGTAGAATTAATCAAAAAATAAAAGATTATCGTTCTTTCCTTGCTGAAGTGCTTTATGAAGCGGAAGATAAAAATGATGCCGAGGATTATAAAAAATATGCAATTTCTAAAATAGTTAAAGAAATTGCACAGAAAGGGCATCTAAGAAAATACCACCATTTACAAGATGATAATATTCTAAAAGTCTTATTAAACGATAGGTGGTAAATTCTCTGTAAATTTATTTATTCTTTCGTTAGTCATATCAACATATATTTTGAATTTTTCAAAACCAATATATTCAAAGTTATGTTGTAATGCAGCAAGAGCAACCGTACCACTACCCATAAATGGGTCTAAGACTATTATATTGTTATTCTCTTTTGATGGGATACAATCCATAATATTGTTAGGCAAGTCTATTGGGAATGGTGCGGGATGCTTTGTATTTTTTTCAAATGGGAATGACCATATTTCGTTTTTGTATTTTGTCGTAAGGCTACGATAAAAATTAGGTTTAGTTGTTTTTGTTAGCCAAAATACTAATTCAGTCATTGGTAGGAAACGACAAGTATTGACGTTATTCGTACTTCCCCTATCCCATATAATTTCTTGTCTGATTTTGAATTTTGTTTTGAACAGCCATTGATAAGGTGATACTATTTCACCTTTATGTATTCTGTTTTTATGATTGTAAAACATTGATCCGTCAGACTTTAAGACTCTGAAACATTCATTTAAGAAATTTATTTGCCATTTTTGGTATTCATCTTCTGGAATATTATCGACATTTACATCATCATTGTAATCTATCGTTCCTTTCCATTTCTTACCTTTTTGTATACCGTTAAGACCTGCTTTATTGTAAGGTGGCGAAGTAATGATTAAATCTATTGAATTATCATCCAATAATTTCAGGCCATCCATCACATCTATATTATATATTCTGTTTGTTTCTAACATATCAAATCATTTTATATATATAAATAGAGTACTGAATATATTTAGGTATAACTTTTAGTAGTTTTTAACTATTAATATTTGGTTATTTGAGTTAGAATTTATATTTTTGCATTATTAAAAATAAAATGTATAAAGTTATGGCAGTAAGAAAAGAAAGAAGTATTTACTTCACCAGAAAAGAAGAATTGGATTTTGTGAGACTTTGTACTATTCATGGTTTCAAGAAACGTGATATTATTAAAGACGAAGAAAATAGAGTGACTAAGTTTGAAATCTATCTGCCGTTTATAAGTGGCAGTATGGAGAAGAAATTGAGCAATGTGGCAAGATACACGAATAGTCGTAGGACTTCAGCACCTTGCATTGTAGGACGGCAACATCTTATCAAAGTAACATTTAACAAAAAATAATTGATTATAGGTATGGCGACAAGAGCAACAATTACATTAAAAATCAAGGATGAAGATTTGAATAAGACAAAGAAATTTGACATTGATAAACTTCCAGAAAATACGTCTTATAATGATGATTGCATCGAGAACTTGAGGGAGGTTACTCTTAACAAACCTTACATAAGTATTTATCATCATTTTGACGGTTATCCAGATGGATTAGGGGTTACTTTGTTTACTAAATTTCATGATTATGATAAGACATTGAATATCCTTCTAGGCGGTGATGCTTCATCCATTAACGGTGATACCATTATACAGTATTGTCCAGCTTATCAAGATGAGGATTGGGATAGTACCAAACCAGATTTAACTGATGAAATTCCTGTTGCTGATCAAGACTATCAGTATTATTTTGACGGTGAAAAATGGTGGTTTAGAGGTTACGAGAAAACTAAATGGAAAGATTTGGAAAAGTTCTTACAAGAAAATAATTTGGTTAATTAACACTATTTAACTATTTCTTCTTGTTTTTTTCAAATACATCTCTTATCTTTGCAGTACGAAACTAAAAAAGATAGGAGATTTTTGTTATGAGAGACTATGGAGTTATAGAAAAAGAAGATTTGTCTGCTGAAAATATTTATAAGACTCTTAATGAGGTCTTTAAAGATGTGGATAGAGAGTATGATTATGCTGTGATTTACTACGAACGCAAGGAAGATAAAATTACGAGATTAACAGAATTATTTGGTTGTCCTTGTTCTCAAAACATAGTGGATGTTAATGATTATGGCTGTATTGACTACTATAAAGACTTGTATGATGCCACATACAGATGGCGTGAATTACAACAGATAACTAATAAGAGTTATCATAGGGTTGCTATTGTTTCTTATCTTGATTCAAAAATTATTATTTCAGAAGATGAATAATCAAGATATATTATTTACAGATGAAATTTGGAGAAACATTGCAGGTTATAATGGCAAATACCAGATTTCAAATATGGGTAGGGTAAGACATAATGAAACAATATTAAAACCTTACCCAAATTCTTGTGGATATTTGAGAGTTGGATTATATAAAGAAGGGAAGCATAGAAAAGAGCTGGTACACAGACTTGTTGCAGATGCTTTTATTGACAATCCTTATAATTTGCCAGTTGTTAATCACAAGAATGAGGACAAAGAAGATAATAGGGCTACTAATTTAGAATGGGCTACAATAAAAGAAAATATGAATTATGGCTCATTACAGGATAGGAAATCAAGGAGCTTAAAATTAGCATATAACAGAAGAAAAATAATCTATTAACTTCAATTAACATAATATATTTGGTAGTATGAGAAATAATCACTACCTTTGCATTGTGTTTAAGAAATGAGTTATTATTCAAAACAACAATTAAAAATCATAGGAGATAAAATTATGGGACAAAGAACTCAAATGTTAATTCAAACGGTGAATAATAAAGGTGAAAAGAAAAACCGTTTATATCATTTTCAATGGGGATTTGGTAGGACAATGTTTTTGCAGTTAATGGATTTATACCTTAGTGATTATTTTAAAGATTGTTTTCAAAGGGATTACTCTGTTTTTGACGTAACAAAACTAACCAAACATGCTTATGATATTACCGATGAGGTTGATATTCCAGAGGATTTGGATATAAATAATATCGAACAGGTAAAATCTATTTTCGAGCATTGTGACAACAATAATGGTGGTATGGTAATACAAGTAACTGAAGATAAAGTTGATTATCATGGGTTTCATTATCTTGTAGGTCTTGTGCTTGGTTATGAAGGCTGTTGGGATTATGACAAAGAAATTGAAATAGAAAAGCCTTTTTCAAGATTTGTTTCTTGGAAAGAATTTTTTGAAAAAGAAGGAGGGAAATTTTGTGAAAATAAAGGATTTCTACAAATGTGGAGAGGGTTTATTAAATTTGGTAATATCAAGTTTATCAAACCGACAAAGACAAATAAAAAGAATGTATAATTACTAAAATATAGGAGATAAAATAATGCGTAAATTGATTGGTACTATAGTTATTTTGTTGTTTTTGTATGTTGGTTTCTTTGGTTGTGAACGTTATCACATCAAACCGTTTATTGCAGAGTGGTTACAAAGTGATAAACCAGAAAAGTTAGGGAAGAATATTGAAAAAGTAAGTAACAAAGTAAAAGAAATTACAGATACTGTTGTAGAAAAGGGTGATAAGGTTATCAATTCGGCAGTAAACGAGTAAAATAATATAACGATATGAAGAATACATTTAAGACATACGCAGGGCTGATTTTAGCCCTGCTGTTGGCAAGCTGTTCAACAACAAAGGATTTTCATCTTTACCAAAGTGACCATTCATTTAAGGTAAAGGCTGAATTTGACCAGGTGTGGGAAGAAGTAATTGATTATGTTGCAGAAAGCAATTATGAAATTACTAATTTGGAAAAAGAAAGTGGTATCATAACGATTAGTCCATGTCGTTTTAAGGCTGCATTTCAAGTAAAAGGTATGCAGAATAACAATTACTACTATGCAGTGCAGAACTATCCTAAATATAAGAAAAAGGACTTATATGTAATAAGTAATTGGAACATCCGTGTAAAGCCTATCAATCATTATGTAACCAAAATATCGGTGAACCTTTTGGATAACGGCAGGGTAATAGCCATTGATGACGATAAGAAGCAGACTGAATTGGATTTGGCAAACCAAAGCACAGGCACGTTTGAAAAGAAAATACTTTATCAGATTTTGGATAATTTACGAAAGAGAAATTTTGACGAATACGATTGGAGATATTATGAAGGCGAAAATCATTGATAAGTATGAAGTATATTCAACGATATATAAAGACGTTGGCAGATGGAGTCATTGAAAAGAAATCAGAAATATCAAACTCGGTATATTATAAATTAACTGGTAAAGACGGGAGTAGATTTACCATACGTTGTAGCGACCATTTTTCTGTAATGAAAGCATATATCACCAATGATATTGACATCATACAGGCGTTTGGTGAAAAGGATAAGTTTGTTGTAATGTATGATGAATACAACACCCCAATGATAAAAAATCGTAAAGAAACAAAAGACTTCATTAAATTCGCTTATGACTTGTATATGATGAAAACCTTTAAAAAAGAAAGTGAAATGTTAAAGAAGAGTAAAGAAAGCATAAGTGAAGAAGAGTTGATGGAAATCAGAGATTTACCAGAAAGTGTTTCTTTGAAATGGAATAATCATCTAGCAGACGTAGTAAAACTAAAACATAAGCATACAAAAGTATTTGAAGGTGAATGGTCATCGTTCTATGGTATGCTTGTATGTACATTTAAAGGCAGAATCGAATTTACCAAGAAGGAACGAGATATAATTGCCAAATATTTGGAAAAAGAATACCTGAACAGGGACGAAATTTGCGAAGTATTGTACAATATTGTATCATTAGAACCTAAAAGAGAGTTTAACGAAGGAAAATTAAAACAATATCTCTATCATAGATATTTGATGAAAAAAGAAGAGGAGGAAAAGAAATGACAAGAGAGGAATTAAATAAGATATTGGTTGAACATCATTTTCAACTGATTTCAGAACATAATAATAAACGTGTGACTACATATACCTATACTTGTAGTATATCGTATCTCAATCGTTTTATCACATTCAATGTACTAAACGGTAGTGATGATATATATAATGATAGTGTTCTGTATGAGATACAATCACCAATATATCATAGAACTATTGATAGTAGTGAATGGAAAGGAATACAAGAGGTGAAAGATTATTTAATAAGAAACCATTTCTGAATTGTACTCAATTGAGTACAAGGACTCATCTAAATTTATAAAAAGGGAAGTTATGGAAACATTTGAAATAGTATTGATAATATTAGGGTTGTTAATGTTGGTCTGTGCATTACTATACAGTTATAATAGAGGTTGCTTGAATGGCTTAATGCAAGCAAAGAAAATTGTTGAACAATTATATAATGATATGGATGAACAAAAGAAAATATATCAAGATATCTTAAAGGCATACCAGAAACTATTAGATGAAAAGAAAGAAAAAGGGCTTAATATTAATTAACTATTATTCATTTGGCTAAACCAATAATAAGCGGTATCTTTGCAACAAATAAAATTAGAGAATATAGGATGAAAGATGATAAATCAAAATATAAATTAATAGCAATAATAATGATGCTTGCAGGAATCTTATTCGACGGTTCATTAATATTTTCCTGTATTATTGTAATGCTGTTTATGATGCCGCTTATTAACGTGAATCAAATTGAAGAAATGTCTATAAGTGAAATGACACAAGAAGATATTGAAACGATGGTTTTCAAAGCGTTGGCATATATGAGTATGTATGTTGCGAGTGTAGCGGTAGTTAATAATATGATAGAAACTGCTATGACCACATTTTGAGTTATGGGCTAATGAATGATAAAAATTTATTGAAAATGATAACAAGGTATATTGCAGGAAATTGTAAGATTGATATTGAAAAGAAAAAGGCAAATGATGAGGAAATCAAAAATTATATCAATAGTTTGCCTTTTAAAATTGTAGTGTATAACAAGGATAACCAATCATTGAAGAATTTATCCGCCTTTGACAGCATTGATAATATTCGTGATTACAAACGAATGTATGGAAAGAAAAGCTATTTTACTTTTCCTATAAAAATCGAAGGAGAAGCAAGTATCAGGATTGACGACGATGTTGTTGTAGAGGATAGCAAAGATGGCGTTATGGCTGTTTCTAAGCGTTATATGAGGACTTTCTTTCCTGAGTTGAAGACTGCCTTATCTAAGGATGTAAAGCTCAAAGGACGGCAAATATGCGATAATTTTATAACTTCGTCATTATCTTCCATCATTAATCGGGAATATTACAATGTAACATTGTATGAGGGTGATAATGTACAGAATCTAAATATGATATTCGCAGATGATACGCTGGTACTTAGACGATATATTACCAATAACCTTGTATTGTCTAGTAATTCAATGAGGGCATTGGTGAATGAGATTAAATGAAACTAAAATAGAATTTTTATGGAAAGAACAGACAAATTTGTAGCAAAATTGGATAAGTTTGATACCACCGCTTTTCCTGACAGATATTATGACATCGAGGAAATGATATATGCTTATAAAAAACTAAACGAAACTGATGAAGTGGTTAATTCTCATCTTACTGCTCTTAAAAACATTATAAACAATGCAAGAAAAGAAAAAGGAACGATGGTAATGGATAGGATACGTTTCTGGGAAAAATTGCTATATGATTTTTATCATATCAAAGTAATGGATAACAATGAAACTGACAAAGTGCTTTACGAATTCTATTTCTATCCTTATAAAGTGGTAAGAAGTAATTCTACCGTCTTTGGATTATATTGTGAAAAGAAAAATCAAGATAATTTTTATGTCTATGAATGTGGTATTGTAGATAAGGGTCTTAATATCTTCAAGGATCTGGGAACAAACCCTATGGAAATTGAATATTCTGATGAAAAGGAGATGTTGAAGAATGCAACAGATACGTGTAAGAACTTGATTGATATGCGAATGTGGAAACTGAAATACAGGGATAAGGTAATTTAATGTTTTGACATAAGAAATAATTTCTGTATGTACTCAATTGAGTATTATTTATTCACTAATTTTAATATAAAAGAACATGGAAGTAAAAGAATGGTTTAACAGTCTTTTTAGGAAGATTGAACCGAAAGAAAAGGCTCTGACGGCAGAGGAGGCGTATTTCAAAACCAAGTATGGTGTTTATCGTACTGTGGAACAACGTATCAAGGACAATCAGAAGAACATCAAAGAACTTATCAAGTCAAAGGTAACACCTGCTTATAAAGCAGAAACAAAGTTCAGTTCTTTCTATTGTGTCATTGATTTGGATGATGAATTGAAGCCTTACGTGAATGACATATTTAAGCCGTTTGTGGAGAATGGTTTTAAAGTAATCAATCTTTCAGATAAAGTTGAAGAAATCAATGATGAACTTGTATTTCTTATTTCGTGGTACAAAAACGATTTTGGAGAAGTTGTTAAGTCAAACACTAAAAATAAATAAAAACTATGTTTAAGAATGGAGTCGATTTGAATAAGAATGGATGGTATTGCAAGTTCCTGGAATTTCTGTGGGGAGGCAATATTGCAAAGGAGTATAAAAACTTCTGTCCGTTGTTTTGGCTGATTATTGGTTCAATAGTCATATCTCCAATAGTCTTGATAATAAAAGGTTTAATTCGTTTTGGTAATATCAAAATAGGATATATGCCAAATAAGGATACTGCCATTACTATTGGAAAAAGTGTATTCTGGATTATGAGATTTGTATTTAGTTTGGTAGTAGCTATTAGTATTTCAATATTCTTATACTTAGTAGTTGTTGTCGTTAGTGATGCTATAGCACAAGGAGAAATATATATGATATTGGCAGTAATAGGGATTTCTGTAATTGTTGCTGCTATTATTGGTGGTTTCCTTTACTATCTTATTCATTATGATGGAAAAATGGAAAAAGTCGGTTATCATTATAAAGACCTTGACACTACAAAAGATAAAATAATGGCAATACCATTTATGTTTTTGCGAATTATTTTTGTAAAGATATTTGGTGGTTTTTTCAAACTGATAGGTGGTGCGATATATCATATTTATAAAAAATGTTGCCCTATAATTAATTGGAATTAAGAACAATATAAAATAAAAAGATTATGTTATTGATTATAATATTATTTGTGGCATTTTATATACTTGCCTATACACTCTTGAAAAATTGGGACTCTTTTAAATGGGGTGGAACTTTTGAAGGAAATCAAATGGGATTTGCAATAATTGCAACGGTGGTAGTTGCAGTAATAGTTAATGTAACTTCATATTACATCAATGTTGATGATATCAAATATTACCCGTCAGCACCAGAAAAATGTAAAGTTACTACATACGATAAAGAGAATAATAAGATAGTAATTGATAGCGAAGATAAATGGGATAGTAATGACAAAATATTACGATATTACAACAACAATGAAGTTGATAGCTGTTATGCGGTGAAATATGTTAGCAAGGCAGATACAACATTGAGTATGGCGTGGTTATTTAATATGTTTCCACCAAAAACTGATTCTGTTATTGTTTATAATATATACAAATACAAGGAAAAATAAGACTATTTATATCTATAAGAATAGATATAAAAAGATGAGAAATAGAGAATACACTTTTATATACTCAAGCCCTTGCATAGAATCTTTACGGGAGCTAATAAATGAAATGTTGTTAATCTTCAATTCACCGTTGAGGATTGACGACATTTTCTATTATGGTGTGTTTTGCAAGCCTGAAACATATGCGAATTATCAACATTGGGATGAAGCACCTCTTGACATGGAAGTACCTTTCTATTTAACTAACCCTTGTTCGACAGAGAAAGATAGAATGGAATATGTCAAAGATATTATCGTACAAGTAATGAAGGGGGAAATGGATAAGCCATCTTGGATGATATATGTCGAAATGGAGGAAATATGTAATGAGTATGAACAAGCTCCATCAACATTCCTTTATATTGAAGTTAAGGATGAAACATATAGAATACTTGCGGAGAAATTAATAAATTTCTTATATTCTCCAAACTTAATAATAACACTGGCAAATACTTAAAGGGAATATATGGGAAAACTAATAATATCAGAAAGCCGTTTGAAACAAATAATAAAGGAAGAAGTCTCTAAGTTAATCAAAGAAACATCTCAAAAATATAAGACTATTTCTATTGATGCGCCTTCGAACAAAAAGCCAATAGATAATTCAGTCAAAGTATTTTTGGCAGGAACTATTGATGCTGACACTGGAAGTGAGGATTGGCAGCACAAAATTTGTAAAAGAATAGAAGATACCACTAACAATAAATACAATATCACAATATACAATCCACGAAGAGAGGAATTCCCTGATAGCGGAAGCTCAGAAGTGAGAAGACAAATCAAGTGGGAACATAAGCACATGGATGATGCAGATTTGATAGTTATGAATATATTAGAGGATTCCAAAAGTCCTATAAGCCTTATGGAAATCGGTATGTATGCAGAGAGCGGAAAATTGGTGGTGTTCTGTAAGCCTGGTTTTTATCGTTATGATAATGTTCAAATGGTTTGTAAGAAATATAACGTGCCTTTACATAACACAAATGATATTGATGAGATTTGTAAATTAATTTTAAATTATAAAAAGAAATGATGGAATTAGAACAAATAAAAACAATCCTGATTGATAGAGTAAAAAAATATGATAAGGATGATATAATTAATCCTATTGATATTCAGCTTTGTGCAGATATACCCACATTATTGTCTGTTATATTAAAACATAAAAAAGATGTTTGTTATAATTTAGCAGAAGATAAGTATATTGATATGTTATTGAAGAACAATACTTTGACTGTAGATTTACTTGTAGAGTTGTTTACTGAGAAAACACTTAATGAAAATTACATTTATACAACGGGTAGTCATAGATTAAGCGGAAGTCACACATATCATGTATTTGGAAATGCGGATGTAAGCGTTTATCACGACAGCATTGTATATGCTTATAATCAGGCAATAGTCAAAACAAGACAGAAAGCTACGTTAATAGCGTATGATGAAGTTACATTCACAGCATCTGATGACAGTGTAGTTTATTGTGATAGCACTATAAGTGTCAATGGTGATTTCTATGAAAGAACACAAGGTTTATTATCAAATATACATGGCAAAATAAGAGCGTATGCTAATTCCAAATTGACAGCTATCAAATGTTCTCAGATTGAAATGTATGATAAATCTACTGCTGAGATAAGATGTGGCTCAAAGGCAAAGACTCTGGATAAATCCCAAATAACTTGTTGCTACGATTCATCTGTGGATGCTTTTGATAATTCTTGTATATACGCTTATGGTAGTTCAACTGTAAGAATGTTTAATAATTCTTATGGCTACTTCTTTGATAATAGTTATTGCATCGCTGATTCTGCAAATGAGATAACTGCAAAGGACAATAGTATTGTTGAAGCAGGTCAATATGTTAAATTTATAAATGCCTATAATTATAGCACTATCAAGATTAAGAAAATGGGAGCAAAACTAAGGGCATACGATAATTCAATCATAGAAGATTATGCTGACATCTACACCAACGCATTAAATAATGCCGTTATTATATGGATGAACAAACATCAAATATTTAAAAACCAACAAAAATATAGCGCAGAAGTTCCATTTGATTATACAGATGAACAGAAATGCTAAGACAGAAAAATAATATGTTTTTGTATTTTTTAACGGGAATTATTGTGTTAGTTCCCGTTTATTTTGTATCTTTGCGACAAATAATATAATCAAATAAGCTAAACAGTTATGGTAGTTATCAGTAAAGACTTAGAGAATACAATTAAAAATAAGTTTGTCGTTCCTTACTTGACTATTCTGAAAGACAATCAATATTTGGTAATCACTGATGAAGACGATGTGATTCAAGGAAGATTTGTAAATAATGATGATAATTTAATTGAAATATTCAATATATACAATACAAAAGAAGTGGAGAAATATGTTGAATGGATGTATCCCCTCTCATTCTTTGTTCGAGATATTGATAAATGGGAGTTGTTGAAATTCAATGTATTTGACAGAAAGGGTTATGTGCAATTTATGAAGAACAATCTGAGAAAGAGCGTGGAACAAGTAATCAAATTTCGTAGTGATGATAATGACACCTATTCAATGATGAAAGAAAAGATTGAAAAATATGGTGGCAAAGTTGTGTCATTTGAGACTAATGATGATGGTTTACTGGTAGGAGCAACAATAACCGATGAGGATTTGTATTGGGTATACGTAGATAAAGATTTCAAAGTACATTTGTCTTCCGCTGTCGGTGCTTTCAAGGTTATAGAAAATCCTGACGATAGTTTCAAAACATTATTGCATGTAGCACAAAGTGAACCTGAGAATATTGCACTTATTGTTAATGAAAGAGTGGAAGATGATATTGATTACATATTTACAGGATTAAAAATCAGAGAATAAGATGAAAAATATAAAAGTTTCTTATAGAATAACTACTAAAAGTGGTGGATGGTCTAAATTTAATAGCATTGAAGGAGCTATTACATATTATAAAAAGTTATATATTCAAGGTATTAAACGTCAAATCTTAAACATTATTAAGGTAACGGAAGAATATTTACCACAGGAAGAAATTGACAAAATTAATAAAGAAATTCAAAAGGAGATTAAAATATGAAAACAAAAAATTACAATCAGGCATTTGAAGAATTGATTAAATGTCTTTTGAAGAACACAAAAGAAGCAAAGTGTGTCACAGCATTAAAGTTCTTGGTGGAAGAATATAAAGGTGACGTGAATCTAAAAGAAATCGTTGTCACAGAATATGCTAAATTCTTAGGATTTTGGTTTCCTTATTTGCGAGAAACATTAAAAACTTCAAAGAAAATGCAGAATTATCTTTTGACTAAAAGATTTCTTAATCCTAATGGATGGTTTGATAAAATTTGGGATTTAAAATATGAAAAAACAGATAAAAATAGAATGTACCAAATTATAAGTCACACACAAGCAATAGTTAAGGCTCTCATTCAGACACAGAGAAGAAAACTTGGTTTTGACCAAAACAGTACAAAATATTAAAGACATAGAGAAATGGGCGAAGCATTTAAAGAATTTCAAAAAGAAGTACGTGGGACACTTGAAACACTTTTAATCGTGTTCATTGTTCTGAAGCTAACAGACCTAATAAATTGGTCTTGGGTGTGGGTTTTAGCTCCATTTTGGATACCTGCATGTGTGGCAATAGTCGGAGTAATAATATATTTAATTATTTTCATCTGTAATAAAGACATTAATGAGTAACACAAAATATCCAAGAACATACCATTTTCCATTTTCACCAGGTGCTACAAGCGACGATAAAATAGTTGATGAGGAATGGTTTGAATATTTCAAAGGTAAAGAATTAGTTATCACTGAAAAACTTGACGGTTCTAATACTGCCATAATGCAGAGTGGTGTATATTCTCGTTCACATGCCGCACCATCAGTAAATGAATGGGATAAATATCTCTTTAGGCATGGTGGTATTTTCGACAAGATTAAGCCTTTAATAAGTGAGGATGAAATTATATACGGAGAAAATATGTATGCCGTTCATTCCATTGAATATGAGCATCTTCCTGATTATTTCTTTGTATTTAATATCCGTAATAGTGAAGAATATTATTCTTGGGATGAACTTGAAGAAATGTGTGAAATCATCGGTTTGAAGCATGTTCCACTGCTTGATAGAGCAGTATTTAATAAGCCAGAGGACTTACAGAATACAATACTTGAACTTATGAAAAATGGTTCAACCTTTGGTAATACTATTGAAGGTGTTGTAGTCAGAGTAGCTGAAAGATTTTCGACACAAGATTTCAAACATAATGTAATAAAATATGTGCGAGCAAACCATGTTCAAACTGATATTCATTGGACAAGGAATTGGAAACAGGCAAAATTGAATCCTTAAAAACAATAAAAAATTATGACATATCAGATTTATTATAGACCCGACAACTCTGCCGAAAATAGTAGAGGATATGTGATGTTCGATATTGAATATTATCGTGAACAATCTCAAACGAAAGATAAATGGTTTTCTGAAATTAGATGTCTACCTTGTGTAGAAGGTAATACACGTTTTTTAAGAGATGTATTTGAGCATAAAATAGATATTGACTTTGATTTTGAAGAATTTATCAAAGAAGGGACTGAAATACAAGAATTACGTGGTTTACTATATGAAAGGTTTAATAACAAGCCAAAAGAAGATGAAGAATCCCGTGAATTCCATTACCATATCTTTGGAAAAGTATTAGAAAAATTATTAAATGATTTCGCTAATAAATATAAATTATATATTAATAAAGACTAACTTAAAAAATCATAAATTATGAATGTAGAAAATAAGAAAATTTGGGATGAAATTTTCCAAAAGCAGCCACCTGTAAACAATGATGATTGTTGTGTAATGTGTGAGGGTGAGAATGGCGAATATATACCTGCAACTCCACTTGGTTTTGATGACGAGCAGAAAACATTTGATGCTTTGAAAGAAATCATCGAAACAGCTATTAAAGTCAAGAAATATAAAACTTGGCATATAGGAAGTGGACTTGTAGAAACTTATACTGAAGATAAATCTCCCATTGAAGAGTTCGATGTTGTTTATCTTTTTTCAAAATCCTGGGAAGAGCCATTGTTCCCTGTTTTGGTTAAAGAGATTACTGACAAAGTGATTAAAGTTCAGTGGATAGGTGGAAAAGAGAATGAGGATATTATTAATAAGGAAATTCCTTACAAACAATAATTTAATTTGAATTATTAGATATAAAATGCTGTGATATGCGACAAATATCATAGCATTTTTACTTTTTTAACATTATAAATTTTGATTTCTGTGTTGATTTCACTATCTTTGCACTTAGTTAATATAAAATATAAATATAATATGGAACAAATTATCAAACATTTTACAGACAATGACGCTTATACGTTTACTTGTCAATACTACATATTGAAGACATATCCTCGTGCTGAAGTAGAATATAAATTCTTTGATAGGAATCATACAAAGTATCCGAAAGGCTTTGCCGAGCTATTACAAGAACAGGTGAATTACATGAAAGATGTGATTATCACAGACGAAGAGATTGCATTTATGTCTAAGAATATGTATTATCTTCCTTTATGGTATTTTACTTTCTTGAAAGGTTATAGATTTAACCCTAACGAAGTAACTATTTCACAAGATAATGAGGGTCATCTTGATATTGCGGTAAAAGGAAAGTGGTTTTCAACGATTATGTGGGAAATGCCATTACTTTCTTGTATTTCTGAATTGATGCATAAACTTAATGGTGATGAGGATAAATATAATTTAGCAACAGAATATTGGAAAAATTATGATAAAATGACCAAAGCACTTCAAAATGGCTTAATCATCTCCGATATGGGAACAAGACGCAGATTTTCTTATAATTATCATCACAATGTAATTAGATCTTTTGTTGAAGCATCTGAAAAATCAATGGAAGAACTTTATAGTTACGGAGAATTTGTAGGAACATCAAACGTATGGCTTGCCAAAAGATATAATTTAAGACCAATCGGTACGATGTCTCATCAAATTATTTCGTTTGAAGAAACTGTTAGTGGTATCTTTGAATGTAATAATCAAACAATGTCTAAATGGAGTGAATGTTATGATGGTTTAAACGGAACATATCTCTATGATTGTTTTGGTGATAAAGTATTCTTTAACAATTTCCAAACAAAATATGCAAAATTATTTGATGGATTAAGAGTAGATAGTGGTGACGAGTTTGAACAAATAGAAAAAATCATTGATAAATATAAGTCTTTGGGAGTTGATCCTAAGACAAAAACTGTCGTATTCAGCAATGGGTTGAATTTGGATAAAGCATTGGAAATACATAAATACATTGGTGGAAGAGTTAGAGATACATATGGTATCGGCACATTCTTTACTTGTGATATTGAGAATGTTAAACCTTCAAATATTGTAATCAAATTGGTAAAAGGGAGAATTACTGAACAACGTGAATGGCATGATTGTGTGAAGCTCTCCTGTGATAAAGGAAAGACACTGGGTAATCAAGAGAAATGTAACTATTTGTCTAACATTATTAATTGATGAAATTATGAAAAATAACAAACTTATACTTTGTGGAATTTTTGGAGATATTATCGGAAAGCATTTCGAGTTTTTGAGAATAGCCAATAAGACAAAAGACTTTGAATTGTTTAGTAAAGATTCAACATACACAGATGATACAATGTGTACGTTGGCTGTAATGAAGTGGCTCATTGATGATGTAAAGAAGCCCTTAGCACCTATTATGCGTGAAACATGTAATGTTGAACCATATAGAGGATATGGTGGAATGTTTCGTAAATGGTTACATGATGAAACTATGAGTGCCTACGGCAGTTTTGGGAATGGCAGTGGAATGCGAGTTGCACCTGTAGGTTGGTATGCCAAGACGGAAGAAGAGTGTCTTGAACTTGCAAAGCAATCTGCGATAATCACACATAATCATCCAGAGGGTATAAAGGGTGCGCAAGCTATTGCATTGTCTGTATTTATGGCAAAGAATGGTAAGAGCAAACAAGATATTAAAGAAAGAATAACAGAGTTGTTCCACTATAATTTGGATAGAACACTCGATGAAATTCGCCCTCACTATCATTTTGATGTAACTTGTCAAGGCTCTGTTCCAGAAGCAATTATTTCTTTCCTTGAAAGTACATCCGTCGAAGATGCTGTAAGAAATGCTGTTTCACTTGGTGGTGATACTGACACACAAGGAATAATGGCAGGAGCTATTGCAGAAGCATATTACAAAGATTATGGAGATAGCATTATCTATGACAAGACGTTGGAATATCTTCCACAAAAACATCTTGATGTAATAAAGAAATTTAACGAGAAAGTAAAAAATGCACAGTAATAGATTTATTGTTAAGGAAGAACTTTCTGTATCTGATACAGTTGTAAAAATAACAAATGAAATATATACCCAATTGCTTAATAAATTAAGTATTGGAAAATCTTTTATTTCAAAAGAACGAAATGTTATAATTAAAAAAGGTATTTTTGATTATCAAACAGCAGGAAAACTCAAGAATACATCTTTTATTAAAGTAAAATATGTCGTTTATTATTTTAATGATGAACAAGAACATCAAGCATATATGAAATACGGTTATTTCAGAATGAATTCTTCTGCTGATTATGAAAATAGGGTAATTAATTTATATTTATCAATGGTAGATAACAAACCTACGATTGATTTCAAGAGTGATATACAACACGAAGTTAATCATATATTCCAATATGATAATGGTCAGCAAAAGGATGAGGATTTCTATAAAAAGATTATTGATTTGAACAAAAGTAAGGTTAAAATGGATAGAATCATCGCTCGTGCGTTGTATTACACTTTCCCAACGGAACAGGATTCTTTTGTTTCTCAATATTATGCTTATTTAAAACGAAATAATATCCCTATCAAACAAGCAATTAATTATCGTTATGATAAAAATTGTCCTTATTATGATTTTGATACTCTTTTTGATAATATTGATGATATAAGTGGAGAAATAACTGATGAATATACACAAGATAAATTAGGTATCAGTTCTAAAAAATTATTCAACATCTTGAATAATGCAGATGATAGATTTACTAACAAATTAGGAAAAGTAATAATGCGTTATGTTCAAGAAAAAGAACTAAATGAAGATTTCGAACACAGCGAAATTCATCTTAAAATTGATCCTCGTTTATCATTTGTATTAGAATGTTATAAGAAAGGAATTAATGAAGAAGAAAGTGAGTATTTTGAATAATATGTGTAATGACTTAGAAAATTAGTCCTAAGTCATTTTTATATTATTAACAGTTCTAATTTGTTTCTTTCATTGAAAAATGTTATCTTTGCAACGTGAGATGTAAAAAAAAATAATGTTTAACAATAAAAGGATATGTTTCAATCCCTCTCCATCCTGAAGGACGGAGTTCCCTTGAAACAAATTATATGGAAAATAATGAACTTTTGTATGACAAGGATTTGGCTAATCGCTTTGTAAGTGATTATAAGTTGCCTATACAGCTAACTGATAAGAAGTATTTCTTTTATTTTCTTTCATTATATGAGAAAGAATACAAATCATTAACAAAATATATACAGCTTTGTAATTTAATCAAAGAGAAGTATTACGATTCACCTAAGCTGTTCTTGGAGAAATATTACGAAGTGCGTGATGATATTATAAAAACTGTCGAGGCAAGTAAGGCATATCAGAAGTTTAATAATATGGATATGTCTGTGTTTTCTATTAAAAATAAAAAGAATATCACAACAAACAATATCTATAATGAGAATAATGCAGGGCGTATTTTCGTTTCATTTGACTTAAAGAAGGCTAATTTCCAAGCATTGAAGTATGTTAACCCTGACATCGTATTAAATGCTGATACTTATCAGGATTTTATTAAGAAATTCACAGATTTGGATTATGTTGCAGAAAGCAAGTATACAAGGCAAGTAGTGTTTGGCAAAATGAACCCAAAACGTCATATTACTGTTGAAAAGTATATGATTGATAAGGTATACGAATATATCACCGAAACCCATCATCTTACGAATTGTGTATCTATGTCAAATGACGAACTTGTATTTGATATGGGTGAGGCTAAAAAACTTGACAGTCTTGCTATTCATAGTATTAATATTACTTGTGAGATGATTAGACAATTCATCCAAACAATGTTGGGATTTGAAATGAATTTAGAAGTTTTCAAACTGCATAAATTACAACTTTGCTGTAACAAGTTCAAGAGAAGCCCTTATTATTATAAGGAATATTTGAATACAGAAGAACCAAAAGGAAAACTGATGTGCGTACCTATGAATTACTTTGCAATTGTATATAAGCTGTTTAATAATCTACCTTTGCAAGAAGAAGACTATCATTTCGATTATGAAGGATTGGATAGCAAATATTGTGAGAATTTTTACCTTCTAACTGATTTTCAAAATAACTAAATATATGGATAATAATAAAACAAGTATTATATTTTTTGGTTCTGGGGATTTTCCTTACCCTACATTTAAGACCATTGTAGAGAATGAAGTTTATGATGTGAAAGGTTTGGTTACTTCTCCGTATAAGCCGTATTTTTATTCTGAGACATTGAAAGATGTAGCAGAAAGAAACAATATACCTGTGTTTTCAACACATAAGCCAAATTGTGCAGAGCTTGTCGAATGGTTGAAAGAAAAGGAAACCGACATTTTCTGTGTGATTTCTTATAAATTCCTTTCAAATGATATATTGAGAATTCCAAAGATAACAGCATTTAATGTACACGCTTCATTACTGCCACTACTTCGAGGTGCTGCCCCTATTAACTGGGCAATCAGATATGGTTTTAAAAATACTGGTTTAACCTCATTTGTATTAAATGAACATATTGATTGCGGAGAGATTATAAATAATATAAGTATCCCGATTGAAAGTAATGATGATTATGGTGTAGTTTTCAATAGATTATCTGTTCTTAATGTTGGCTTTACCATTGAAACAATATCACGTTTAAGAAAGTCTGATTGGAGACGTTATTTAATACTTCAACCAGATCATATTGAAGATGATATGTTCATGAATGCTCCAAGATTGAATAATGATAATTGTACATTAAATACACATATATTTTCTGCATTTAATTATGCAATACCACAACTTTATGATGTGATTAGGTCGCTATCACCAAATATAGGGTTAAATATTACATTAAGGGCAATGAATGAAGAAAGAAATGGTTTCTGTTGCCTTAAAAAATATGATGCCAAAATATATAAAGCTAAACTTTTTCCTGAGATACCAGAAGAACATAAAAGTTATTGCAAGAGTTATTCAAACGTGGTAACTGATGGTAAATCTTTCATGTACTTAGTTAATAATTTAAACACACAAATTATATCCATTGAAGAAATACAATTAGCAGGAAAGAAAAAACTTAATATAAAGGATTTTGTTGCAGGTTTTCAATGGGCAAGAGATAAAAATGTATATTTGCTAATAACTGGTAGATAACAAAAAACTTAAATAAATGACATTAAATTTAACGTATAAAGGAAATAAATGGTTGAGTGGGGCAATTCCTGCTCTTTTGATACACTGCTGCATTGGCAGTGTATATTGTTGGTCTTTGATTAAGAACAACATCGCAATTGAAATGGGTGTGGCTTCTTCCCAAATTGAATTTGCATTTTCATTGGCAATTTTCTTTTTGGGCATGAGTGCTGCGTTCTGTGGCAGATTCATCGAAAAGAACGTGAAGTATTCTTCACTTATTTCAGCGATTTGCTTTACTTCTGGATTGTTCTTGACAACAGTTGCGATGCATTTGCATAGTATACCCTTGCTGTTCTTATCTTACGGATGTATCATGGGTATCGGATTGGGTATAGGCTATTTAAGTCCAGTCAAAACATTGATGTTATGGTTCAGCGAACATAAGGGCTTGGCAACTGGTATTGCTATTAGTGGCTTTGGATTATCAAAAGCAATTCTTTCACCATTCATTGAATGGTGTAATGCAAATTATTCCATTTATGTAACATTGTGGGCTATTTCATTGATAAGTATGTTCTGTATGTTATTGGCTTCAGCACTTATTAAAAAACCTGAAGGATGGGTGGAAACTACTGATAAATTTTCGATAAAGGATGTGTGGAAAATAATTACAAATTCAGAGTATATTAAGATATGGCTGATATTTTACATTAACATAACCTTGGGTTTATGTCTGATAAGTTTTGAGAAAGATTTATGTCTTACTAACGGCATAGTTGCTGTGGGCATTATATCGTCATTAACGGCATTGTTCAATACTATTGGTAGATTTGGCTATTCTTCCTGTTCGGACTTTTTAAAACGTAAGGAAATAATCTATGTTATTATATTTGCAAGCAGTTTGATAGTATGCGCCATATATGGCTTAAATCTGATTAATATTGGGGTTGCAACAATACTATTGCTTTGCGTTATTAACGCAGGATACGGTGGAGGGTTTTCTACTTTACCCACATTACTACAATCCAAATTCGGTATGGGGAATATCTCAACTATTCATGGTTTAGCATTAAGTGCTTGGGCGTGGGCTGGGCTTTCAGGAAATCAGTTATCTAATCTTGTGATTAATAGAATGGGATTAGGATATGAACACCTGATAACAATAGTTGCTTGTTTATATTGCATTAGCTTGATAATTACATTAACTATCAAAAATAAAATATGGAAAATAAAGAGAAACAATTAATTGATGGCTTCATTGAAAAATATGAAGATAATGATTATTTTCGCAACAAGTGTCTTTATATGTTAGACACAGATGAAATGATGAATCGTATTGATGAGAGAGACTGTTACCATGAATTTGGTGATGATTTATTAGATGAGTTTGAAGATTATGAATTGATAAACTATCTTGAAAAAGAGGGGTATAACGTATCTGATAGAAAGATTGAGGATGAGAGCATCGTTGATATGATATACAGTATCTGTAAGACATTGTCCCCACGAAGATATCTTGGTAAAGAAGATATGAAAGAGTTAATTAATGATTATATTGATACTTGGATTTGTTGATTTCAAAATATTTTCGTATGTTTGCGGTGAGTTTTGAAGAATATATAGAAAAAGTCAAAAGTAATCTTTATTGCAATTTGTCCGAGGATGAAAAGAAAGTTTTTTATTCTTATGATTTCACCGAAGATGAAATTGATAATAACTTGGAATATTTCAAAGATTGTTATAACAATGATATATCTGCATATACCTCATTGTTATTTTTTGCTGATTATTTAAGAAAATAAAATATGGGAAATATTAAATATAATGATGTAATAAGAAGTATCTCATATGACCAGCATGAGATACTATACAATATAATGAAGATGCATAATAACGGAAAAGCGTTTGATTGCGATATTACATATAGTACAGGCAAGTTCTATGGTAAATTTAATGTCGAAACATTAGATGGAAATAAGGTTGAAATAGAGATTCCACAGCCTAAATTCAAGTTCGATGTATGCCCACAATCTGATGATGTGGTGCAAATTGAGGATGGAAAACTGTTGCCGTTGGAAGATAATAGTATAAGCAGTATTGTAGTTGATTTACCTTTTGTTGTATCCCCACATACAGCACCAAGTATATTGAATGATAATGGGGATAAGAAAAAGAATATTATTTTTAAACGGTTTTCAAGTTACTATCCGTAGTATACAATGCCTAAATCATACAGTCATTGGCTTAACGAAGCATATAGGGTGTTAAAAAATGAGGGAATTGTTGTATTTAAAACACAATCTACTATTTCCGCACGTAAGAACATTATGATGCCCTATTATTCTTGGATGGAAGCAGAAAAAGCAGGTTTTTATACTTTGGACGAATTCATCTTATTGGCAAAGAATAGACTTCATTCAGGCAAGATAAAAAAACAGGAACATGCAAGAAAATTTCATTCACATTTCTTTGTATTCAAGAAAAGTGTAAAAGAAAAACCAATAAATTACTATAAATTTAAAACAAATGGAAATAACAAATAACTTTATGCAAATAAAAGAGCAAACCTTTGAACAAAAGGTAGAAATGTATATGCAATGTGATAAGAAAAAACTTGCAGAAATGCTTGCGATGAGGGATATGATCGACGAACAGAAGAACAAAGAAAAAGAGAATATCGTAGAACCATATTTTCCTAATAAATCAAGTTTACCTTATTGGTATAACAAATGCAAAACTTGGAGTGATTGCGTAAATCCTCATTATGATTGCATTAATTGTCCTTTAAGAGATGGGATGTCAATAAACAAGAAGACTGAAGTAACTTGTTGAATATGATAATTTATTATTAGGATTAAACAAATGATAGAAAAAGTTACAATTACTGATAGTTTGCAAAAAGAAATATTAGTTAATAAAGATGTTAAATCATGGCTTGAAAAATTATCTGAAAAAATAGATATAATTGATAATATTCAAGAATTATATATTGATTATTCAATAACAAATAAAGCCATAAGAGCAGATATTTTGGTTAAGAATAATGTTCTTATAATGTTGAGACATATTATTGATGATGATAAGGATGATATTGTTTCTTATTCAATATCTATCGGTAAGACAGTAATGGAAGTTAATTGGTGTGGTATAGAAAAATTAAATGATAAAATAAATGAAAACAAAAAGAAATACAATTGGTGATGCAAGACATTACAAAGACGAAATCAAAGATTTAGTTGGGAAGAAACTGCCTATTTGCGTTGACTTTGATGGTTGTTTATGCGCTCATCATTATCCAATGATAGGCAAAGAAAATAAACCATGTGTTGAAGTATTAAAGAAATGGCAAGAAAATGGAGTAGGCATCATTCTTGACACAATGCGTGACGGTAAACAACTTGAAGAAGCTGTGCAATGGTGCAAGGATAGAGGAATTAAATTGTACGGTATAGGTAAAGAACCAGGACAAGAAAAGTGGACTACAAGCAACAAATGTTATGGAATATTCAGTGTTGATGATAGAAATCTTGGAGTACCTTTGGTTATAGAAGAAGGCGAGAGGCCAAGAGTTGATTGGAAAAAGATTGATGAGCTATATACAGAGCAAATTTTAGAAATGGCAAAACCATACAAGTGATATGTTTATAAAAAAATTACCTAAAATTGTCGGAAAAAGATATGAACTACAGACAAACATTTATTATGTTCGTTTTAAAATTACAGACGAAAGTGAAATATATCTCGAAGATGTAATTATACATCCAAAATATCGTAGAAAAGGCTATTTGAGAAAGATAATGGATAATCTCTGCACTGAATACAAATGTTCTTTATTCTTTGAAAGCGCAAGAGATGAGCTTATTCCAATGTATGAGCATATAGGTGCTTTTGTCTATGAGCCTGACGAAAATGGAAATGTTTGTAGATGCAAAACAATGATATATGATCCTTTAGGCATAAATTATTGATTTTCTTGTTAATCATAGTTATATTATATAAAAGATAAATATAAACACAATTATGCAACAATATAGAAGATTTAAATTTGTAAAACCCTTTGTAGACCACGGTGAAGTCGTGCCAGCAGGTTCTGAACTTACGCTTATGGGTGATAGAGTATTTTTCAATGGTGGTCAGATTATGCCAGGTTTGCACAACCTATTCTATAACCTTATTATGCAGGAGATAAAAAAACCTTATTACTTGAGAGAAGTTCCTATTCCATATAACAAAGTCTAATTTTAATTAATGCATCCGATAGTAGAATATATCAAGAATAGTTGGAAAGAACATAGGAATAATTCTGATAAAAAAAATACCTTTGCAGTCAATAGATACATATTCCCTCAAATAGTAGATATGCTATCTGATTGCAAAGATATTGCTTTCATTTCCATTGGTGAGACAAAAGATTGCATTGAATATAATAAGTTTGAGGATTATGGGCATTATCTTAAAGATAGTAAAAACGTATTGAATATTGACTTTGATGATTTAGAATGCGATTTTACTTTTGAAGGATACAACTTTAAAGCAATTACTGACGAACAAGCAGTACAGATATATGATTTTCTCATGAAACATTCGGATAAACATATTATCTGTCATTGCAGGGCAGGAAAGAGCAGAAGTGCAGCAATTTCAGAGTTTCTTTTGCAGATGTTTTCTGACAAATATGAAGAATGTGAAGCGAACAGAATAAATAGTGATAAAACTCCAAACGGAGAAGTATTAAGAAAATTAAAAAGAATATATTATGAATACCCAAACTAAAAGAAAAACTTTATATACAGCTTATAATAATTTATACAAGTATTGCAAACGATTAGCTTTAAAGGTTTCAGATACATTTAGAAAAAGAGCTATAGAATGTTTGCATAAGATGTCTGATGAACAAATAAATGAACTATATAAACAATATAAAGAAAAATGACAACTCAACAGATATGGTTCACTTCGGATATCCACGCCTTCCATAAAAACATCCTAAAACATTGTCCTGAACGGCAAAAGATATGTGGAGCAAAAGATGAAAACGATGTCGAAGCATGGGATAAGTGGATGATTGAGAAATGGAATTCTACCATTTCCAAGAAAGATATGGTGTATATTCTTGGAGATTTTGCCTTCGGCTCTCCTGAAAGTGTAAGAAAACTTTTGGATAAATTACACGGAAAGAAATTCCTTATTCTTGGCAACCATGACAAATCTTCTGAACATCTTGATAATTATTTCGTGCAAATAACCCAACAGAAATTGGTAACATTTAAGAAGTCTAACTTTGATTTTCTTGACGAGGACTTTCAAGTATTTATGTGCCATTATCCGATGGTTACTTGGGCAAGTAAACATTATGGTGTGATAAATGCACATGGTCACTGTCATGGAAGATTGGATGATTATAATGAAGCATCAACAGATTTACGTGTAGATGTTGGAATTGATGGAAAACTTGCAAATTTCAAGTTCATTACCCTTGAACAAATATATAGGTATTTCAAAGAGAAAACCAAAGGAGAGAAGTTTATCCACTATGCGATGGAGAAGAAAAACGAGAACTTAATGGTGATATAATTATCTTTTAACAGTTTTTTAACACGGAATATTTTGTCATATACAAATATATTCGTACCTTTGCAACAGAAAACGAGAAAAGAACTCAAAGTTTAACATTTTAAAAAGACATTTAGTTATGAGCAGAAAATTGAAAGTAGGAGAATCTGTACGAGTTAATGAAACTGGTGAATACGGAGTTATTAAAGGACGTGAGATTGTGCCTACTGATAGTAAGCGTATTGAAATTCAGTACATTGTGAAAACTGGTGAGGGAATTAACAAATGGAAGGCATATTCCAAGAAGGAGTTGTCGCCAATTGTCAAGACAAATACGGAAGTATATCCAAAAGTATATACCAATATGTTCATTGATGACAAGACAGACCGTGAACTGATGTTGGTAGCCATTGTTGGCAAGAATTACGTTAACCACAAGGTTCTTCGCATGGGATATGCTTTGCGTCATCCTCACGATGAGAGTAATACCAAGATGGCATTGAAGATTGCAAAGCATCGTGCTATTGAACGTCCTATCTGCATCTTGGAAAGCTATTACAAGGGTGAGTTCAATGAAGATACTGTTAATTCATTGATGTCCGCAAAGGCTCGCTACATCTTTACTCATTTGGAGAACTTTGTGAAGAAGTAAATCTTTGTAATTTAATTTTGTTGTTGTTTTTTGGAATGCGGAGGAAATAAGTCAATATGGCATTTGTTTCTTTCGCATTCTTTTATTATTTTGAAATATATGATCGATAATTCAAAAGAATATATAGCTTGTTCTGCCTTACATTATGATAACGGCAAAAAATATCATTTCATGGAAGGTTATGGAATCAAAAGTGGCTTCGTAATAGGTGGATTACGTCATCCTTTCATTATGTCTGTTTTACCTGAAAATGTATATGTAGCAGAAGAAAGGCAAAAAGAATTAAATCCAGAACTTGAATGGAACAAGGATTTAGAAAAACATGAAGTCATACAAGGTTTCATTACCTCGTATGGTCGTTTTGTCGATAGAAAAGAAGCAATGAAAATAGCTTTGGAATGTGGTCAAGTTAAAAAAGAAGAACTTGGGAATGAAAGAATTGGTCTATTTTCAGAAGACATATTTCCCGAACAAGCGTATTATGCAAAATAATAACTATAAAAAATAATAGTATGGCACAGAGTGGTTTTAAGAAGATATTGGTTATTGGCGATAACCATGAACAGATAATAAAGAAATATTCTGCCGACACAAAGGTAGAAAAGTACGTTTATATGAAACGTGATGATGCCGAGAAGAATCAACGCAAATATTTGAAATATTTGGACACGCTGTTGAATAACACGGAAATCAAGCTTCCAGAATACCAGAGAGAGGTATACCAAGACCTTTATATGGATATCAAGGAAATGGATGATTTTGAATATTACCTTTATGCAACAAAAGGCTGTACTTATGACGAAGACAATGGTGATGCCTTGACTGATAAGAATCCTAATGCACATTATCAATATGAAAAATGTTATCAGAAATCTCTTTTGAAATATGGAGAGGAAGGTGAAGGAACATTCTCCAATCCGTTTCATTTGTTGGACGGAAGCCTATCATATTCAGCAAAGAAAGAAGATATTGATTGGAGCGTGGAACATATGTACCATATTGATATATATGAAGCAGCTTGGGATATTGTAGTCAATGGACGTGAACCACAAAACAAACAGGAGGAAATCATAAAGAATAATATGTCAAGAAAGCTCAATTACTTTATGAATTTCAAAAACAAGGATGAATATGTAAAACATTCTTGCTCATTCTGGTGTTATGGAGTTGCAACTGATAAGGAATATATTGAAATGGACGGAACAACAGAAGACAAGCAGTGGGTTGCGAACTTTTATGACAGATTTATTGTTCCTCTTCCTGATGATACATTACTTACAATATATGAAGCGAAATCGTTAAATTAAACAAGAAACTTAAAAACCTTTCTACAATGGATATATATGATATAATTGAGGAAGAATATGCCTCTTATGTGTTTAGAAACAAGACATTAAATACATTGGGTACATTCCTATTTGAAAGCCGTAGAATAAATGATGAGGTGAATGAGCTAACTAATAAAATATCTGATTATATTATGCAGAATCCATCTGTTGAATTACAAACAGGTACAAATGGAAAGATGTATTTTAAATATTTACCTAAATTTGATATAGGAACGAATTATTTCATGCTCTATCCTAATATCATAATAAAAATAATTTTATCAGATAAAAAAGGCAAATCAGACAGTTCGATTTCACCTTCCTCCAAAGAAGTTCCATTTAAAAATAATAAATTAAATAACCCTACTATTATAATTAGGCATACCAATACACGGCCTGTAATTGATAAAACTTTATTAGAAAATGCTTTAAGCCATGAAATAATGCATGGTTATCGAATGTTACAAATATATTTGAGAAATGAAAAAGATAACGGTAATAGAGACGTTAAACGTCAAAAACTTTATAATAACATTTCTGATTTTACTAATGATGATGAATTTGTACATCTTATTAAAACATCATATTATATTACGGATATAGATGAAATCAATGCTAATGCAGCTTCTGAAGCTCATTATATATTATCAAACAAAAATATCCATTTTTATAATTATAAAGAATATCTTAACAAAATACCTTTTTATGATAAAATAAATGAAATTAGAAATAATATTAATCTTATTAAAAATTTAATCGCAAATAACGAAGAAAATAAAAAGATATTTGGACAAATAATTTCACTCGTCATTTATCAAGGAAAATATGAAAATAATCCATTAATTGCATTTAATAAGTTATATAATAGATTACAAAGAACATATACATATTGTATAAGACGTTTTTATGATATATTATGGTCAGCATTAGATAAAGATAATAGAGATAGAGTTTCTCCAATATATCAAAATAAAATGACACAAGAGGAATTGCATCGAGAATTATTAAAGTTATTAAAGGAAAGCAAAAGAAATGTTAAGAAAAAGTAATGTCATAATTTTATTTTTTTTTTTTAACTAAAAATATTTTGGTATGATTATTTAATATCATATCTTTGTAAGGCGAAATTAAAATTAAATATTATCATGAAATTTGTAGAATTATTTGATAACGATATGAAACCAAAGTGGGATATAATAGAAAACATCCCACAGTTTGCAGCACTTAAGACAACCAAGCAAAGCAATACTTGGCATAAAGAGGGTGATGCTCTTAGGCATACACGGCTTGTTGTTGAAAATATGCAAAGAGAATTGGATGAACAGAATATTGACAATCATTCTGCATATTATCTTGTAATGATGTCTGCCGCACTTTGTCATGACTTAGGCAAGGCAACTTCAACCAAATGGGATAAAGAGAAGAATGACTATGTATGTAATCATCATGGACAAGCAGGTGAGAATATTACCCGTATGTTGTTTTATGATGAGAAATTTATCATAAGGGAACTTGTATGCTATATGGTACGTTGGCATATGAATTTACATCATATCTTGGATGATGAGGAAAAAGTTGATGAGAAACTGATAAATATGGCTCACGGATGGGTATCAATTCAAGATATGTTACTTCTCAACAAATGTGATTCTCTTGGAAGCCAGAATGACATTGAAACAAGAGAATTCCTTGAGAACAGATGGGATACCATTAAGGAAAGAGCAGAGAAGTTGGATGTATTTGATATGGTCTATGATGATTATAATACGAAACATATATGTGAAAATCTGAATACTGCCCTAAATGCATCTAATCCAATTGCTCCATTTTCATTTATGACACTAAATTGGAGGGATGTGCGAGAGTCTTGTAGTAATATATTGAGGCATACTCCTATAAATTGGAAAACAAATAATATAAAGATATTAAATCAATTCACTGTCTTTATGATGGTAGGTATTCCTGGAAGTGGTAAAGATACTATTATACGAAAATACTTAAATGATATTCCAACTGTATGTAGAGATGATATCCGCACTGAAATAGGTATTCAAGGAGAGAAGCCTATGGGTAATAAAGAACAGGAGAAGAAAGTGACTCAAATATTCGAGGAAAGAATGTTGGAATATTGCAAACAAGGTAAGAGTTTTGTTATTAATAATACAAACCTTAAAAAGCAATACCGTAACAGATTCTTGGATATCATAAAGCCTTATAAACCAGTCGTGATTTATATTTATGTGGAAGCTCCGTCAATAGTTGATAATTTTGCAAGACGTGCTGGACAAATAGATAAGGATATAATACGCAGGATGGCTTCAAACTTTGATTTCCCTTATCCTACGGAATATACTACTTTGTGGCTCGATATACAAGGTGAACCACAATTCACTGAAATATATGGTAACGCAATGATGAGTCATATAATTCAAGATATGATGCAACCAAGAAAGAAGAAAGATGAACAAGAACATTAATCTATTTGGTGAGGACATCACTAAAGAAATCGAAGCAGAGGAAAGGAAACATAAATATTCAGAAAGGGCTAAGAAAGCGGCCGAAACAAGGAAAAGACATAAGGCTGAACAAGAAGCCCTTTTTGATAAAATGTTCACCATTGCGAGAAGTGAATGTGATTTATTTGGTAATAAATATACCGACGAGGAAAGAAAAGAAGCTGAGAAATATATTAGGGAAAACTTTAAAAAAAGAAATAAGAAATGATAGTATCAGAAGAATTTTTGCTTGAGAAATTAAAAGGATACAAACAGAAAACTTGGTCAGGACATTGGACTAACAAGGGAAACATCCACTTTATTTTGTGGAATTTGTTAGGAATATTCAACGGACATTATAATGTGGTTGTTAATCCAGAAACCTTTGAATATCGAGTTAAAAAGCATAGTGAATATGGTAATCTTGTTTCATACCTACCAACACAAGAAACAACCGTTTGGACAAAAGAAAATATGTCACAAGAACAAATAGATTATATTGAGCCTTGTATTGCCAAAACTTTGTATGATTTGCTATACCCTTCGATTTTTTCTTATAATACAAAAGAAGGTTATTCCCAATGGTTATCCAATCTTCTTGTGGATGATGATACGTTTGAATTTACCTGGAAATGGCGAGAATAAATTAAAAAATATAAAATATGGAATATACTCTTGAAACAAGTTCAGAAACTTTTATTAATAAAATAAAAAAATTTCTTCATTATGGAAACATAATGATAGATTTGGAAACATTGTCTACCAGAACCAATGCATCCATAATAAGCGTTGCTGCCGTAGAATTTGGATTAAATGGTGATACTGGCAGGGAAATGATATTAAAAATCAAACCATCAGAATGGGGAAAATATGATAGACATATTGATGGTAATACAATCGCATGGTGGATGGGACAAGATGCAGAGGCTGTTAAAAACCTTTTTGCAAAGGACGGGGAAGATTTCACGTTGCTTGATGCCTTATCTCATTTGTCTGATTTTGTAAAAGAATGTGATATGCCTATACCAATTACGCAAGAACAAGAAATGACTGCCAGTTTTATGAGCAGTTTCAGATACAGTGATGTAAAAGACAAAAGGATTAAAGTATGGGGAAATGGTTCTACAATGGATATTACAATTCTTCAATCTGCTTATGAGTATTTCAATATGCAGATACCGTGGCAATATTGGGCTGTAAATGATGTGCGTACTATTGTGGATTTAAACCCTGAAATTAAAAAGAACTGTACTTTTGAAGGTGTGAAACATAATCCTATTGACGATTGTAATTATCAGATTAAATATATGACTGAAACAATTAAAAATATTAGAGAAAATAGATATTAATTTTTTTTACAAAAATTATATGTTGAAAATATTTTCGCATTAAAAAATTTAAAAATATGGCACTTTTGAAACTTATAGTTTATGCATTGTTAATTTGTACTGGGGTAATAGGGTTAATTTGCTTCGGATACTATTTATTATTCATCTTAAAAACTAATTTCGCAGAAACAAGAAAATATTTGGATCAATTTCCTGATAAATTTAAAAATTATACTGATGAATATCATTCTTATTGTAATGGTGATATTCTAATACACTTATATGATAATAGGGATACAAAACGTTTGTACAATAGATATACAGTTACGATTGAATATAATTTATTGGGTTACATTATATATAATGATGCTATTAATATAATACGAGTACCGTATCCGTTTTTCAAAAAGGAAAGAAAGTGGCTTAATAATTTATTTAGACAAAAATATGAAAGAGTTAAAAAGCAAGAGATGAAAGAAATGAACAAATTAATAGAAGTAATGAAAAATAATTAGAAATATGGAAAAGAAAGAACTAAACGAACACAATGAGTGTTATTATTGCAAACTCATGTACCGTATTCCTGGTGATGCGCATATTGGTTGTAAGAAGTTTTGTGAAGGTAATAAATTTAATGCACATGGCATTAGATGTGGATGGGTCGTAATTATGCCGATGCTTGACCTTTGCAATTTTGATCCTGTGTGGAAAGAAACCATGTGTCCGAATTTTGAAGAAAATAAATAAAACATTAAAATCATACAAACATGAAAAAGTTAAAAGAATGTTATAATTTGTATATTAACGAATGTATTGATAAAGATGCACTTAAAAGTCTGAATGAAGATATTATCAAGTATACAACGGAGATTGAGGAGATTTTATGTGAAAATGAGAATGAATTAAGAAGTTGTGGATATCCTATTCCAGATAGAAATAATGTCACTAAACCTATTTTCTATCTTCACATAAATACTTTTGGCGGTTCTGTATATGACGGTCTTGGAATATACAACATCATCAGGAAATTGTCAGAAGATTATAAAGTCATCGCCTATTGTCGTGGCTATATCATGTCTATGGGTATTCCTATTATCCTTGCTGCGACAGAACGTTATTCATACCCTGATACCACGTTTATGATACATGAAATAAGTAGTTTCTATTGGGGGAAATTGACTGAGGCAAAAGAAAACCTGCAAGAAATTGAACGTCTAAACAAAGCTATATGTGATATTATTGTTAGACACACTTCAATTACACAAGATATGTTGGATGATTGGTATAAACATAAGAAAGATGTGTTTATGTCGGCACAACAAGCACTTGATTATAAGTTGATTGATAAAATACTCTAATCAGTTATATTTTTTTAACGAAATATATTTTGGTATAATTCTCTAATGTTGTACATTTGCAATGTGAATAATAAAATACATATTGTAAATTAAAAATGGAAAACAATGTTAGAGAATTTTTGGTATTGGAAGGTTATACAAATGATTTGTTGATGATAAATTCTTCAGGCTCAATGAAAATGACAAGACTTATCAAGCTTGACCCAAACAATAAAGAATTGGATGAAGAAATTGTGGATATTGCTGTTACATCAACAAATGAATATGGAACGCATCCGTTATTTGATGAGTTGCTTGGAAAGAAAATAAGATTAAAGGTAGAAATTTTGAAATAATAAAAAGAGAATTGAATGGCAATAAACCTTTTAAAAATTAACGCAGAAGCCGTACTATGTACGGGTGATTTGCATGGAAACCTGAATAGCATTGGATACCAGATTAAACAGTTTGGTATCCAAAATTCAGTTCTGATATGTTGTGGGGATATTGGATTAGGCTTTAATAAGTTGGAATATTATAAACAATACTTGAATAAGTTGAAGAAGGTATTGACCAAATATAATGATTATGTCATTCTTCTTAGGGGTAATCATGATGATAAGGCGTATTTCGACAATAAGCTCATTAATGATAAAAGGATTAAGGCGGTTTCTGATTATACAATAGTGCAGGTATATCCTATGGATGATACAGAATGCCTTTCTCTTCCATACAATGTGTTATGTGTCGGTGGAGCTACCTCAATTGACAGAATGCACAGAATTAGTGTAAACAACAAACTGTTGATGGAATATTCCAAACATCATAATATGGAAACTTTGGAGGAAGCAAAAAAGAATTGTCTGAAATGTTATTGGGAAGACGAAGCACCTGTATATGATGAAGAGACACTGAATGAGATTAAGGAACAAGGAATTACCATTGATGCTGTAACAACACATACTTGTCCATCTTTCTGTCAACCATTGACTAAGGATGGCATTCGATATTGGATGCAGTTTGACACTAATCTTGAAAAAGATATTGACAATGAACGCAACGTGATGGATAAACTTTATGATAAGTTGATAGAGGATAAACACCCATTATCTGTATGGTGTTATGGCCATTATCATTATCATCATAATGACAGTATTAATGGAATAAGATATTACCTCCTTGATATGGAGAGAAATGGAAAGATGGATATAATAACGATATATAAAAGTGGAAAATAAGATAGATTATAAAGAACAAATATTTCAGTTAAAGCATTTGCATCAACAAACAGGACAAGTAATTGATAAAATGTCGTTGTTGGAAATAGATGCAGAACATATGTATGCAAGAAACATTCTTTATCTATTATTTTCAATAATGAGGAAGAATTTGAATACATTGGATGAGTTTTTGCAAATACTAAATGACATAGAACATGAACAAGAGGAAGGACATAAACTTATCAAACGAATATACTCTAAAACTTGGTTCGCAAATTCTTCTGGGATAGAAATTTCAAATGATAACGAGACAAAAACTTAATATATAATGAAAGGAATAATTGCAATAAAAAATATATCGGATGTAATCACAAATTCTTCAAGCGAAGTGTTTATGTTACAAACTGATGGTGTCATTAAAGGTATTAAAAATAACATTGAAAAATATCACAATGAACATATGTGGTATCACAACGATTTTTCTGAACTTCCTGATGATATTAAACAGCTATTAGGCGGTGAGGATATTTTAAATGAAGCGGAAAAAATGCTCAATGAATCTTCTGGCGAAGGTGGAGAAATTAACATTTATGATTGGGAGGACGCATATAACGGATATTGCAAAATATACAAAAAACATTCCAAGAGTTTCACACCCGAACAGTGGGCAAAAAAAATTGATATACCATTGGAAGAATTGAAGAAAATCATTGTGGTTGATGTGGATTGGGCAGCTAAAAGTACTATCTCCATGTTAAAAGAACGTTATAATGTTGTCTTTGAAGGAGATATTTATTACGAATCAAAATATAGTGATGCCTTTGCGTATGCTTCCTATGCTAACGGAGAAAACTATCTATAACAAAAATTTTTGAATATGAAACACTACGATTCTATTCCAAGTATCAAAGAGGACAAATCTTTGGTCGGAGAAAATATTTTTGCTTTTAATAAATTGGACGGACAAAACTTCTGTGCAAAATATTCTCCAAAAGTGAATGAATTTACAATGTTTGGCAGTAGAACACAAAATGTGGATGAAACTTCCGAACAATTCGGAGATGCTGTTAGATATTTCAAAGCTAACTTGGAGACACCGTTGAAAGAAGTTATTAAAAATAACAAAGGGAAAAATCAAATCTTTCATGGTATTGAAGAGATAACATTTTTCTTTGAATGGTATGGTGAGCATAGTTTTGCTGGTTTTCATCAGCCTAATGAAACATTAAAACTTGCATTAATAGATGTTTTTTTGAAAAAGAAAGGTTATATTGAGCCTAAAATATTTGTTGATATATTCTATGATAATCCATCAATAGAAACACCATTATTGGTATATAGTGGAAAATTGACAAATGATTTCATAAAGGCAATTCAAGAAAATGACTATACAGAAGCAAATTGTAACTTAAATGAGGTAAAAGAAGGCGTTGTCTGCAAACGTTCAACACTTCTGAAAGGGCAAAGACTTCCAATGGTAAAGATTAAAACACAATGGTGGCTTGATAAATTGCATAGCACATTCTCAGAAGAACAATGCAAGAAATTAGAATAAGATAATAAAAAGGATTTATTAACAATTAAAATTGAATATAATATGACAAAAGAAATTTTCACGCTGTCAGAAAATGCGAAACTGGAATATTCTTGTACAGTAGTTCAAATTGGGGAAGTAAAACCTGTTGAAGGTTCAGACTTTCTTGGTTCAACACTAGTAAATGGTAATCCTATAGTTGTGCGCAAAGACCAAATCAAGGAGGGTGATATAATGATATATGCCCCTATTGAAACTGTGCTTAACAAACAATTTCTCTCTGTAAACAACCTATTTGAAATTGGAGAAAAAGAACTGAATTCAAATTTTAAGGAAGTTCAAGCACTTATCAATGAGGGAAAGAAAGAAGATGCTAAGAAAAAGGTGGGCTTCTTTAATAAGCATGGTCGTGTGAAGCTTATCCGCTTGCGTGGGTGTCCGTCTATGGGTTTCCTTATTGAAAAGGAGTCACTTGTAAAGTGGAAACCTAAGTTGCAGGACGTTGATTTCTCTCAATACGTGGATAAGGACTTTGATACCATTGATGGGGAACTCTTTGTCAAGGTATATGTGCCTTATGTACCACCTATAAGAACAAGGGATAAATCAGCAAAACGAGACAAGAAATTAAAAAGATTTTCAAGACTTATTGAAGGTGAATTTAAGTTTCATTACGATACACAACAACTTGCTCGTAACATTCATCTGATTAAGCCAGATGATAAAGTGTTAATAACCAACAAATTACATGGCACGAGCTTCATTTGCGCTAACATATTGACAAAGAAACCTGTTCAGCTTTCCAACATTCAAAAGCTCTTTAACAAGATGTCTAATAAAAAGATTAAGAAGTTAAAAAAGCAGAATGCTACTCACTATGCAGATAAGAAAAGATTGGAAAATCAAATCAAGCAGTATGAAAAGATTAAGAGACCTACATATACTGTCGGATATGGTAATATCTATTCTTCTCATACTGTCATTAAAAATCAGTATATTAATAGTGGTGTAAATAGTGGCTTCTATGGAGTGGATATTTGGGGAGTATACGATAAGATTATGAAACCTTATATTCCACAAGGTATGACGTTGTATGGCGAAATCTGCGGTTATCTTGACGCTACTGGCAAGATGATACAGAAGGGTTACGACTATGGCTGCAAAGTAGGCGAAAATTTTTTGATGCCGTATCGTATCACCACTACAAAAGAAGACCATACTAAGAAGGAATGGACTGTGAAAGAGGTATATGATTGGACTGTCAAACTCTTGAAAGAACATCCTGAATTAAAAAAGAATGTAAGACCTATTACAATTCTTTACAGTGGTACATTAAAGGACTTGTATCCAGAAATTAGTGTTTCTGATCATTGGCATGAGAATGTTCTTGAAACTATGAGAAATGATAAGGAACATTTCGGAATGGAAGAGCTTGAACCTGAATGTATCAATAAAGTTCCGAGAGAAGGAATTGTCTTGAGAATTATGGAAGACCCTGTGGCTGAGGCATTTAAGTTGAAGAGTTTCCGCTTTCTTGACAGAGAGAGGTCTGAAATGGACAAGGGACAAGTTGATATGGAAATGGCTGATGCCTACACTGAACAATAAATAAATCCCCACAATACGAAAAGTGGGGATTTCAAATATTAAACTCTAAAAATTGTAGAAATTATGAAGAAAATTAACATTAAATCATTGACGGACGTGATTACAAACTCTTCGACAGAGATATTCACAATCTATAATAAAGAGGCTGTTAATAAAATCAAACAGATGGTTAATTCTATACTTGCGCTGAGTGACGCTACTTCTAATCTGACATTCGATGACTTGTTTGAGGTTGATTATCGTCTTTACGATTATGGAACGGGAGAACTTATCATAAATCTTGTAGAAAAACTGAAAGAAAAAGGCTATATAGAACATGCAGAAGCTATCAATGCTACCGTTACAACGGAAGAAGAATTGTGGAACTATTCCAAACAAAACAATATCTATGATGTTGTTATGGAAATTATCGAAAAAATTGATGATGATAATTACGACGATTACCGTATAATAGATGGTATTCATATCAAAGCCAAAAATAATCCTAATGTGGATAAAGCAAAACTTGACAAGGCGGTTGATATGCTTAATAACATCGACCACATCTTTGAACAATACGCTTCTTATTGCTAAATGACAAAATCACAGTGCATTGTGATTTTTGAAGAAATAAGATAATTTTGAAACATTGTTGAGTATAAAATTCACATTACAGTGTGATTTTGCATTAATTAACGTCAAATATTTGCATATGTCAGATATTTGACGTATTTTTGTGTTCAAATAAAAGGATTATGATTAAGAAGAATAAAGGATTGAGAAATGCAATAAAAAAAGCGGAAGAGAAATATTGTGAAGCATCTTCTGCATTGCAGTTGATAAAACAATATGTAGTGTTTCAAGGGTTTGATGATGAAACGCCTGAAATATCTATTGCCTCTGGTGATGAAATAATTGCATTGTATAAAGGAAGAGAAATTGATAGAAACGGAATAATAGACCTTATGGAAATACGAGGTTTTATCACACCCGAAGATTTTGGATTTTACAATTAACAAAAGAATATGAAAGATTATGCTGAGATTATTCAATTACAAAGAAACAAACTTAAATCATCTGGTACATGAACTTCAACGAGAAAAAGTCATTGAAGGATATGTATCTTGGGAACGATTAGATAGGTTTAATGATAACCATGACTATCAAATCTTAGAATGGGATAAATTTAGAAAGGAAAGAAAGGTATCTTTTTGGTGGAAATGTACAACCATCTTCTTTTTCATCTATTATCTTTTGGTGTTGATATATTGTTTGTTAAAACTATTGTTCACTGGTAGTTTCTATATATCAACTCAAAGCACATTGGGAAAAATACAAATGAAATGGGCTGATAAAATTAAATTTGATATCGCATGAAATACAGGCTACCAAGAAAATTAAAGAAAGCTGTCAAGAAATGTATTATCATTTCTGGCGTTGATACGAATTCTAAACTGACCACAATTAGGGTAGTCGGTAATGTCAAATATGTCGGAAGACATACAAAATATACTAAAAAGGCAATTAGAATTCTTAGACAAAGAGATTATGACGCATTCCATAAACGATTAGTAAACATTTTAAAAAATTCATACGCTAAAAGTATAAATAAAGAAAATTTAAAATTTTCAAAGGTTTTGTATGATTGGGATATTATTATCAGGGAGAAAAATTAAATGAAAAAGATTATTAAGAACGTATCAGATGTGATTACGAATTCTTCCAGTGAAGTTTTCGTGATGAATAAAGAAGATGCTTGTGAAATTGCGCTCTTCGATAAAGACAATGAAACCTATGATTGTATTTCAATTCATAAGATGGATGAGAATTGGGTGAGAACACAAGGAAGTTGGGAAGCACAAATGATTTGCGACCTTCTTAAAATTAACAATCCATTCAATGAGAATTTCTATCCAGATGAAGATGATTGGTCTGAATTTGTAGATGAACATTTGGATGATATGAAAGAGAATGTATTTGGAAAATACTACATAGACATTGAAGACCATTTTGCTAATGCGGAAGAAATCCTTGAATTTTCAAGAAGCCATTGTGAATGGTCTGACTATAGACATTAAAAACTAAAATAGAAAATATGAAACAATGTTTTATAATTAAATCAATCAGTGATATCATTACGAACTCGTCTTCCGAAGTTTTTGTTTTGAACAAGGAAGATGCAAGATATTTTGCAATACGTTCATTTGATGAAGATACTTGTGATTGTATTTCAGTTACTAAAATGGACTATGGTTGGATATACGAACTAGGACGTTTTGAGACAGAAATTTTCCAAACATTGCTTGGGATAGCTGACGAGTTATTGTCCAGAGATACTACACCAACAGAAGAAGAGTGGAATGCTTTTTGTTTGAAATATTCGGATGAAATAGAAGAAAAGGTACTTAACAAATACATTATTGAAATCGAAGATCATTACCTTAATGCAATTGAAGAAATTGATAAGGCACGTGATAAATGTTTATATTATGAGAACTTACACTAAAAAAAAATATAATTATGAAATATCATTTACTAAAAATCAAATCAATTACAGATGTGATAACTAACTCATCTACAGAAGTATTTTTGTTGAAAAATACAAATGCATTCAAAGAGTTGAATGACTCATTGCGTTCGCTAAAAGCTGATTATATCTTTAATACCGAAGAGGTATTAAAAGAATATCTTTCCGATTGTTATGAAGGTAATTCGTATAAATATGAATATTTATCAAACTTCTTGGATTCTAATCCGTTGGCTAATTATGACTTTATCTATATGGTCAAAGATAATCTTAAGAAATCTTTTGATGAAACATGGGAATTTGTCAAATCGTGCTATCTGCCTTTGATCGGCTATGCGGTCATTACTACTGAAGACGATTGCCTTTCTGATATGCAGTCGTTGGAATTGGATAAGATATGTGAGTTCAAATCAAAACACGGCGGATTTTTTGACCGCTACTAAAAATAAGGGAAAAATGAGGATATATGTCGTTTTGAAATTCCCTTCTCTGCTGACAGATGATAACATCTTTCTGAGTGAAGAGGACGCTTATAAATGCGCATCACAGTTGGGAAGGGAATACAAAGTTCACTCTTATCTCGTGAATGAAAGTTATGAAGCGAATGAGAAATTCCTTTGGCGAGTTTCCATATATAATGATGGAAATAATAAAGTAGATAAAGTGATTGGAAAACCAGAGAAAGAATTGGTGCGCTACTTCGATACTGATAATGAGAGCTATATGTTCCTAATTCCATCATATACCTATGATGAAGCTTTGAACAAAGCATTGGCTTATTATAAGGATATCGAAAGTAAACCCGAAAAATACAACTTCCTTAAAGAAAAATTAATATCCAAGAAAACGGATTTCTATCATAAAGGATTGCCATATAAATGCCCTACCTACGAACTTGGGACAAATAACATTCTTCTTAGAAAAGACGAATATATTAACTACGCAGTCTTGACAAAAGAACAGTCAAACATTGTTTCTAAATTTAACATCATTTATCTCGGATAATTTTTATTTTTCAAATCTTTGTTATATCTTTGCAATGTGAAACTTAAAAAACAGAGTATCAAATGAAACAGGAAATCACAGAAAAACAGGAGGCTTACCTTTGTGTGTGCTTTCTATTAAAAAAACTTGGATACAAAGAGGGTTCAAGGGCTTCAGTTGTAATATTTGATGACGATTATATATATGATGAAGATCCTGACCATCCTGAAAGTCATAAAAAGGGTGAGATGCGTTTCTATGACCACTATTATAAAAACAGTGATGAGGATACCAATCGTTGTGAGATGCCCACATTGGAAGAGATTAATATGTGGTTGTTGAAACAGAAGGGCTATTATGTAGGAATTAATATCAATGATGGTAAACACTTTGATTACACTGTTTACGAAAAACAGAAAGGATGTACTATCAGCCTATTTGAATGGGTAGGAATTATTCACGGCATTAGTGAAAGCCTTAATCCAGAAGAATCATATATTAAAGGTTTTAGAAGTATATTGACAAAACTAAAAACATCGAAATAAATTATGGCAAAGAAAATCAGCAAGGACAAATGGGTAGGTCTAAAAATGAGAAACCTCCCCGATTATAATTACAGTGCGATTTGGAGCAATCTGGTTACAATCCGTCTTGACAAAGGCGAGGTAATGGAACTTCCACCTGACCAGAGCGAATTCTATGATGTCTCTCTTGGTAACAAATGTACCACTGGAAAATGTAATTTTTGTTATGTGGCAGCAAATCCAAATGGAAAATACTATGAGGATATTTGCGAAACTTGGAAAAAGTGGATGTCATTGTATCCAGATAAGTATGATGATAAAGGTAATTTACTAACTATCAAACCTTTACAAATAGCAATAGGAAGTGAGGGAGAGCCTTTGGAACATCCAAATATATGTGATTTCCTCAAAACGGTATACGAAACGGATGTTGTTCCTAACTACACAACTAATGGTGTGATTCTTTCATATTGGGATAAGCCTGAAAGCAAGTATTATCAAAAAGCAAATGATATCCTTGCTGTAACATCTCTTTATGTTGGCGGTGTTGCGGTCAGCTTTGGAAACAAGGCACTTCGTCAATATGCAAAGAACGCTATTGAAGGATTGCTTGCAAAAGGTAATTGTCATGTTATGATACATCATATCATTTCGACAATGGAAAGTGTGGATGAATTTGTTGAATGTTGGAAAGAATATGGCGACAAGATTAAAAATCATGTATTGCTTCCATTGATGCCTTCTGGTAGAAGCAAAAAAGGTATTGATGACGGCGTGTTTGAATATCTTGAGAAGGTTGTAAAGGAGAATAATATAGGTAATGTTGCCTTTGGTGCGCACTTTATCAAGTATCTTGAAAAATCAGACAAGATTAAGACATGGCTTTATCCTGCTGAGAGTTATTCAAAAAACGTAATCCTTACAAAAGACTGTGTACAGATTACACCAAGTTCATTTGATTTGAAACCTATCAAAAAGATTGATTTAAGTAATATTAATTTAAAATAAAATGATAAATATTAAACGATTTTTATGTCATCATAAATATGATTATATTATATGCGAAGATGTCATTGCTAATATTGAAAATGACAATGATGATTTAGAAGATGAATCACTTTATATGGCAATTGTATATTGTCCGAAATGTGGAAAAATATTTCTAAAAACAAGGATTTTCAATAATATGTTATCTGGCATTGACAAAATAAGAGAATTTCAAAGAATTACTAAGAAAAGTATTAAAAAAATAACAGTTAAGTAAAATATGACACAAATTATTAAAAATACAGAGCTAATCACCTCATTAATTAAACAAGTAATCGAACACGAAGGTACTGGTGATAAGATATATAATTATTATGCTAATGTTTGCCGCTTAGTACCAGATAAAGTAATAATGGTAGATGACTTTACCGAATTATTATATCCTATTTATTATCAAAAAGTTGCTGATGATTTGAATTTGCATAATAAAAAATGTTTCATCAGCATCCCTATTACAGGTGTTGAAGAACAAGCAAGAGAAGAATGTAAAAAGGTGCAAAAACTATTCTCTGAATATTTGACAGATTGTGAAGTATTCTCACCATTTGAAGTTGCTCCTGAAAAGAATATGCCTGATTCCTATTATATGGGTAAAGATATTGAACAACTTATGAATTGTAATATTATGATACAAATGAACGGATGGGAAAATAGTAAAGGATGTAGAGTAGAGAATTTCGTTGCAGATACTTATAACATTGAAAAGATTCCTGTTGATAGTTTGTTTATTTAATCTAATAAGAAAATTATATTTCTACATTTAAAAAACAGATACTTAAATCAGTATCTGTTTTTTTTTTTAATATTTATATGAAGAAATAATATTTTTATAATTCTTTAAAATATGTGTTTAATTACTTCACAATTTAAAGCATATACACCTACAAGCGAGATAACGGCATATAAACTTGTCAAGAAAGCGACTAACAAGGAAAATATCTATTATTCTCCATTTCAAGGAGCTGTATATGATTTTAATTCAAAAACTTCTCCCATACAATTATCAACTGGTAAAAAGAAAGAAACTGCTTCGACAAATCATGGTAATAAGAATTCATGGGGGGGGGTGGCTTCATGCTTTGCTTAATCCAAGCGAATACCCTTTATATCAAGACAAATATGTTATTCTAAGAGTAACAATACCCACATACCATGAAGATAATGATGGAAATAGAATTGACACTGTTGTTTATATTTCAGACAATATGAATGAAATATGTACTAATAATATGAACATCTATAATGAAGTAATAGATATAAATTCTGCAAAGGTTAATTTATCAAGTGTTCCAATAAATTTTGAATTACCAGAAGGCATTAACATATCTTATAGTGGCAACAATATTAATCTTACTGTCAATTCACATAGCTATACATTAGTAACAAGTTCTCCTAATTTTAATTCTTCTGTACAATGGGCAAAAGTTAAACCTGCTTCTGACATTATATCTGAATTTACTGATTTGCCTCAATCCTACAAAGCAGCTAAACAATACTTCAATGGTAAAAATGATACCTCTATCATTAAACAGCTAGAAACAGAATACGAAAGGAAAAATAATAACAATATATGTTATGAAGCAATAACAAAACTACAAGATGGGGAATATTTGCCTTCAATTGGCGAATTAAATGAGATAATTCAATATCAACATTACATTAACTACGAATTAAAACGTAATAACTCTGATAAACTTATCCAAAATGCTACATATTTTAGTAGCACACCATATTCGATTAATAATGTGTGGACTGTTAATGCAGAATATCTGACGATATATAATTACTATTCAAGACAGAACAAATGTCTATTCTTACCTGTTAGATAATAATATAAATCCTACCAACATTTTGTAATTGGTAGGATTATTTCTTTTCTAAGAATTCCAAATGTCAAATGCTTGTATTATTTGTTCCTTGATATAAGGAAGTTTTATCTTTTCATATTCCCCATTATCTTTTAACCATATAATACGCCTATCTATAACATCATAGCCCAAATTTTCAAGCATCATCGAATACAAACTAAGCTGAATGGTATAATGAGAGAGAGCTTCATCTATCATATCATCAAATGGTTGTAACATTGTAATGTTATTGTTACGATTGTAACTCTTTGATAATGAGGTATTTGTTTTAAAATCGGTCAAAATTATACTCCATTTATCTTTATATTTATATGCTAATGTAGTATCTGCCGTACCACAGAATACTTCTCTAATACCAAATTTATTTCCTAATGGCATATACATCTTACATTCGGGAAGCAATGGATATATCTCTGGTATATTTAACAAATCTTGCCAATATTTCTGTATCGCATCTTGCTTTGGCCCATACGGTATCAAATAACCATCTTCGTATTGAGGCTTGATTACATCACATATTTCCTCCTCTTTTAAGTTTGTTATAAACCTTTGTAAGTTCTCCCCATAAAGATGTACACTTGATCCGTTGTTTGTTGCCTTAATATTATTCTCGTGCCACATCCTTTGTACCTGTTCTTTTGTTGAATCATATTTAAGGGCATACCTCAATGCAATCTCATCCCAATCACTTTCAGGTTCATATCTTGCAATAATAGTAGATGCTGATGGTATCTTTTCAATAACAGTACCATCAGCGTTATGCAAATTGTATATATGTCCTTCTTCAATAAATTCCAGATTAGCAAAAGATGAAAGGATATGCTCTCTCATCTTTGTTACCTCTATTGGTTCTGGATTTTCCTTTAACCTTTTTTCTATATCACTTTTATGTATTAACATATTTCTTTTTCAAATTAAAGTATTTATTCTTATCAAAATATGGCAGATATTCTTCATAGAAATCTTTACTTTTTGTAAACTGCCAATAAGGTTCAATGTCTTCTTCCTCATTATTGCTATTGTCTTTTGAAAATAACCAGGCAACAACAAAATTGTCTTTGGGAAGATTATTATCTATCGAAATTCCAATGTAACCACTCGGTGTTTGTCCTTGTATTCTGCAAGGCTTTTGCAAATCAATCTCTATTTTGATACAGTTCTCGTCATCATCACAAATAGTCATATGTTTACCAATCTGTTTTACAGAAACAACACGAAATGGCAACGCTCCATTAGCTTTAAATGATGCGCAGTCATCATATTCAATAATATCATTTTTAGTGAGGATTTTCAATGTAGAAAGAAAATCATTAACAGCAATTATATGACCATACGGATCTATGATAGTATCATCACTATAACTGTATGTATTAAATCCGTTTACTTTAATTACGACACTATCAATTGTTAAACCGTCATAACAGGTTGTAGTTATTTCGGAATTGGTTGTATATATGTCTGAAGCATCTCCACCAGTGAAAACAAAGAAATCGTGGGAATATAATTCGTATAAGGCTTTCTGTAAATCATTCTTATCTTGTTTCTTCTCGCCATCTGTGCTATATGCTTTGTGATTTGTTTCCAATTGTTTCCAATCCATATTTGCAGGGAACAATTGTAATCCTGGTACATATTTTATACCAAGTTCCTTACAATCAGCCTTTGTAAGAGAGAATATTGTTGTATTATCTCCACCTATTTGTTTTACGATGACAGCATCTATCTCGATGTTATTCAGTTTGTCAATTTTCCCAACAACGACATAAGTCCTTTCAATGTTCTGAAAATCTTCTTCCCCTTGCAATACAAGGGCATACTTATCCCCTCTATTGAATGATAATTGCGGAAGATAGTCTTGTTTCTTCGATGGTAACGACTTTATATTATTTTCATTTCCATCAATTTCTGCCATTAAAAAACTCTCATCATTAATAATGATGTCAGTTCTTTTGATAGAACACTTTTGTCTATTAATATATTTGTATGTCTGTACCTTTATTTCCATACCATTACTATCAAAACCTAATATTTGATATGGCAACACTTCTCCTTTATAAAAGGAGGCATATCCATGTCCGTAATCAATATTATGGTGCGCTTTTATTTTTAGGCAATGATATAAATCAAATAAAGGCATTAATTTACCGTTTGGTAGACATACAGTCTTTTCATCTATCTTTCTGATACCTTTGACCACGCCGAAAATAAAACTTAGAGTACCATCAGAATTTCTATTGTGCATTGTACGACCGTGATCTATTTCCACTGTAATCTCGGAATATGGCGTATATATGTAATTTGTCAAATCTATCATTTGTGACGGATTAGAAGCGTTAAAATCAGCTATTGAATCTACTGGTATAGTTATTTTTGTATCATCCATATAACTGATTTCCACTGTTTGTTCAACCTCATTATAAGATGTGCTTTTTATCAATCTATCTATTTCATTAGAAATTGAGGGCATTTCTCATATATGTTATACTATTTATTTTATTTCACCATTGCCGTCATTGCCGACTCAAGCTCTTTTTCAACCTTAATGATTTCTTCTTCCGTTGCTTTCCTATTTTTGGTTGCTTCCTCATGGATTGCTTGTACTTCTTTCAGCGTTTCGATGAGTCTTGCAGTAGTGGTACGCAGGGTTTCCACATCAACGACACTTCTTTCACTTTCTTTAGCAACATATATACTGTTTTGTTTCAAAAGTTCAGAATTCTTCAAAAGAATTTGATTAGTAGTATCACTGATTTTCTTCTGTGCATCAATGTTATTCTTCTGATTGTTCAACGCAACAGCAATTGATAGCTGGTTTCTCCACACTGGAATTGTTGTGGAAATAATGCTTTGAGCTTTGTCTGCAACTGAAAGATTGTTATACTGTACAGTTCTAATCTGTGGAAGTGATTGTTTGATGACATATCTAAGTGTAAACATATCATTCAAACGCCTTTCAAGATTATTCTTGAACACTTGTGTATCTTGTATCTCAGTGGCAGTATATTTGTCAGGATTCTGTTCCATATCTTGAATGGAACTTTCTAATTCTTCTACCTTTATCTTTCCTGCGATGATAAGTTCCTCAATCTGTTGACCATATAGAATATTATTATCGAACATAACCTGCAAGGCATTATTATCACGTAAAGCAAGCATTCGCATTGCAGTAATCTTCTTGGATATTTCATCCACGTTCTGTGCAATGCTGTCATATTTCTTCATTATCTTTTCAACTGATTTTACTAAATTCTTCAAAATAGGTATTCTACTGAGGAATTTCTTGATAGGTGATATATCCTCAAAATCATCAAGCTCAACATAGCCAAGTTCAGTAAGTAAGTTGTCCACCAATGTGCCGATTTCTCCACACTTTGATGTCCTTACAGCATTCAAGAAATCATTGGAATACTTCGTCATAGAAGTCTGCAAATCAGAGCCAAAACTTGATACCGAGTTAATGTCTTTGACGACAAGACAAGAATTCAATCTGTTATATTTAGCTTTTTCCTCTTCTGTTAAGTTTGCAAGATTAATCTCTCCGTTCTCGCTTACTCTTTTTACCAATGCATTAGTAACTATTTTCTCTTTGTTTTCGATATTGTTGTTGTTATTTTCCATATTTATTCTAATTATGTTGTTAAATTAATAATAGGTAGGTATCTAATTGTTGCCAATCAAACACCTACCATTGTCAAAAGATAAGAGAGATACATCGTTTGTTCTCAAATTGGTTTAGAATGGCAAATCATCATCGCTATCACCATTAACCAAAGGAATCTTCAAGCCTGAATTATCGACAACAGCTTGTTGCTCAGGTGTCAACATCTTAGTCTGTGTTTTTGGAATTTCCACTTCACTTGTTTGCTTTGAAGCGGATACTGGTGCTGCTTGTGATGTTTGATTTCCGTTTCCATCATTATTCCTATTGCTTGACTCTGAGAAATAAATCATTTCTGCACGGATATTTCTTCCAACCTCACAATTACCAGTGATTTTATTAGGATAAACATTATCTGAATATTCCCCGATCACATTAATAGGTCTTCCCTTAGTCAGATACTTCTGAATGTTCATACCTTGTGTTGTAAAACAAGTTACTGAAAACCAATAAGTGATAGGATTTCCTTGTTCATCCTTTGCATCACCAAACTCGTTATTTGCCATACGGAAGTGAATGTATTCCCTTCCCGATTGTGTAGTTTTCTTAACAGCGTCAGAAACAACTCTTCCGCTGAGTGTCATAATTCTCATTTCTTTTTATTCTTTTTAAATTGTTCAACAATATGTTTTCCTTTATGTTTTCTCGATGCAAATATACTACTTTTTCTCGAAATATAAAACTGTTTAATGGTTTTTAACATTGTTATTTTCTGATTATATCCAATAGCTTTTCCCTGTTATATTCGTCATTCAATACAAAAGCATCATGCTCAGTCCATATATTCCTTATATATGTCAAGTTCAATTCTTCATTGACTTGTCTAACTTCTTCCTTGTATATAAAACGTCCATATTTCTTCCCATCTGAAAAATCAGTATTCCAGTCAATACCTTTCTTTTCTTTTAGAAGTGCAATCTGTTCATCAGTATTCAAATTGAGAAGTTCTTTATGGGAAAGATATGTTTGTGCTGCCTGTTGTTTTGAATTTTTAATGCAGTCATTCTGTCTATAGAGACACCACGCAAACATATCGTTTTCGTTTGGTACATTCCAAGCCTTGCAATCAAATTCAACAAGTTTCTGGCCTTCTACCATCTGTATCATATCACTTTGTGAACAAGGCGTATTCAATAAATCCATTGTTACCATATGATTGAACTTTGATGCTGCCATAGCTGCTGCGATTGACTGCAATTTGCATAAGCGATATCCGAAGAACGTATCAGTTGTTGGTGTGTCAAAATCAGATAATGCCATAGTAATTTCATCTGATTGCACATACGCAAATTTGCATCCGCCAATATTCTTGCAAAGATACTTGGCGGTTTCATTCATATAATGAATAAACTTGTTATCAAATGGTTTTTCATACTTATTTTTAATCAATTTTGAGAATGCTCTTCCGTCAAGCATCATTATTACATACTGATTAGGCACAAGCCTATAATCTGACAAACTCCTATAATATAAACATTTATCTTCTAGATTCTTAAAATTCATTTCCCTCTCTTTTTATTTTAACTAAAAAAAAACTATATTTTATAGAATAAAATGTTTTAATAAAAATTAAATTAGTTTGGCTATAAGTTCTGTATATTTATCAAATAATCCATCTGGATATTCCTTTAATGTTCCATTCTTGTCAATAGGGATTTTCTTACCAAGAAATTTGACGTAATATCCATAAACTTGTTTTTCTTTTATTTGCGCCAAAATATCTGTATAAACAAGTTGGTTGTTAGTGCAAACAAGCAATTCATCATTTGGTTTATAGATAGAACAATACTCATTTTTAATATCTCTCGCAACTACTTCATTTTCTTCTATTTCTGTAACATTTATGACACTACCTTGTCCATAAACACATTCAATTATAAATTTTCCATCAATAAGATATTTGCTTACACAAATGTCATTTTCAATATAAAGTGATTCTCCATATTTCTCAGCATAGTCATCAAGCATATAAAACAATGTATTTTCAGGAAAACGACCTTTCTTATATTCCTTGTCTTTATATTCATCACTGTCATATTTTTTGATACACTTACGTATAACATCAGCACGTTATTCAACAGTTAGACTATGTATTTTCTCTATCCATTTGTCCTTCCAACTATTGAGGAAAAATTCTCTTTTATTTTTCTCTTCCAATCTTTGCTTATATTCATCACTTTCAAGATATTTCTTCAATGATTCTACTATACTCCCCATGACTTTGTTTTTTTATAAAATTTCTCTGTTTGTATCTGCTTTTTAATCTTTTCCCTATCTTCTTCTGTTAGAATACGATTTTTGTTTTTTCCTATGTGCCATTTTCCACAAACTTGACATTTATATATTGAATATTTATGTATTGTTTGTGGCTTCAGATTCATCTTTCTTGCCATAACAAGAGCTTCTTCTTGTGTCGCATAACATTTCTTCGACTTGTATTGTTTCTCACCGTTCTCGTTATAATGAGAGAACGTATAATGGGTATTCTTCTCGCACATAGTAATTTGGTTTTAAAGATTGTCAAAATTCTCAATGAACCAATTGGCGGCACATCTTGCTTCTTCTTTAGTTAGCCATTTCTGGTTTTTATTTTCATCAATCACATCAAATTTTCCTATCTTTGCATACCAGTGCGTACCATTATCCCATTGAATGTATCTTACGTCATCCAAAGACATCTTTTCATCGTCTGGATAAACTAATTTCTCCTTAATTACTGTTTCGATAACCTCAAGGGTGGAATTGTCAACTAGTGACACCATTTCTTTATTCAAATAGAATTTTACACCTTTATTGAAAAGGTTTATTTCTGATTGAAGCATCAAGTTTTCAACCTTAGTAGCCACAATGACCCACGGCAATCCTTGATTTTCTGGTTTCTGTGCCGTGATTTCCACAATATAAGGGAAACGATGTTCGTAATGGCCTACGCCACCTATACTGAGATACCTAAAATAATCAGCAACACCTTCCTTAAAATAACTTTTTCCATAGGTGTTAAAATGCTCTTTGATGGTATTAATGGAATCAGCTAACAGATACCAATGCCCTTTATCATTTTCCTTACCTTTGTTTCGTATTTTTGCAAATGTATAACTCATAGCTTATTCTCTTATTTCTTCTAAGTTTGATAATGCAAAGATAAGGCAATATATTGGAATAAAGAAATTATAATCGTTAATTAATACTAATCTCTCCACAATTTATTATCGACAATAAATTTCCTAACCTTATCAGGAACATAAAAGTTTATAGTCTTACCCTGCCTTATTTCTCTTCTGATAAATGTTGAACTCAGGTTTGAAAGAGGACAATTATGCAATATCTTTATATTTTTGATATTGTATTTGTTTTCCAAATTATTTATTTCTTTCTCGCAATCAATATTACCTCTTGGGATAACAATAATATTAACCATTGATAACAATTCATCAATTTTGTACCAATTATCCAACTGTTTCACATTATCAGCACCAACAATCAGAGAGAACTCCACATTATAAGACAATTCCTGTAATTTTTTAACTGTATTATAAGTATATGTCGGTCTTGATAACATTTCTTCAATGTAAGAATAAGACATTCGTCTATTTTCGATATCACAAATAGATAACTCAATCATGTTACATCTCATACTGAAATCTGCTAATTCGTTACCAGTATATTTAAATGGTGCATCTGGGCTTGGTATAAATAATACTTTGTCAACATTAGCATTGTTTAATACATAGTTAGCGATCATTAAATGCCCGTTATGAATAGGATTAAATGTTCCGATAAATAAAGCTGTTGTCATTTACTATTTTTCTTTATTAAATAATTACATGTTCCAGTTTTCCTATGTATGCAGTTTGTCAAACAATCATTACAGAATAGTTTACCATCGCTGTTTTTCTTTAATATTATAAAATGATATTTGCAATAATCGTCCTCTTCTGGTATATCTAAATTGTCCTGTTTTTCAACATCGTTTTTTAAAACTATTTCTTTAGGTTCTTCATCTTCCCATTTGACTTCTGGAAATAATCCAGAAGGGAGTTGAATAACTGTTGTAGTTGCACTACTCATTAACCAAAACTCTTCTCTTTTAGAAGGTTTTTCTGAAAAAAGGTACAATTCTTCGTCTTTATCTCTTGCTATCCACATAGTTTATTCCTCCTCTGTTAAAGTATCATCAGGAATATCGTTCCACTTTTCGATGAAGATATTGAGATATTCCCCATATTCTTCATCAGACCATCCATGCAATGATTGCATTACTGCTTTAAGTTCACCTTCTTCGGCTATTCTTAAAAGACCGCCTATAAATACTCTGAATATGTTATTCTTACAAATCTTTGCCATAGTTATTCCTCCCAGTTTATCTTAGTAGTTGTAATATAACCTTTAGGGCAAGCATTATCAAAGGCATCTTTTCTCGTCTTATAGATAGTCTGTTCTATTAAACGCTCATTGTTATTGGTTTCTTCCCTATACACATTCACCCATCCCTCTTTCTTTTCTGGAAGCATCATAAGATCTTCATCTTTCGGGTTCTGTGAATCAACTATGTACCCATCAATACCATAGAATAAAACTTCTTCAAAATCCCCGTCAAAAGCTGTAACACAAGCAACGATTTTATAATAATCACCATTAATTCTGTCAAAGCAAATAATCCTTGCCTTTCTTCCATCTCTTGTGCATACTGGCTTGCCTTGTTTAGCCGAGTTAATATCGAATGGGGTTAATGTAGGTTTATCATCACAACCTTTAAAGTGGGAAGTAAACTTGTCATCACACCAATATTTGATATTCTCGATAATCTTATTTACATCTTTCATCATTACCTCCTCACTGCTATATTTTGTTTCAGAATGAATAAAATAATCGTAAGCACCACTATCTTTTGTTTGCAATTCAATATGCCACGGCTGTGAAGTACCAATATAACGCCTATCAAAAACTCGTGCAATAATTGCAAGTGAATGAGGGTTATCACAAGTGAAGAAAATCATAAATCTATCCTTGCAATGGCCGCAACAACTTTCTGTTGTGCATACATCTGAAATTGAATTTAGCACATCACAAATCTGAATGCATTCTTTATCCATATTTCCGTCATAATTATCTTTCTTTTCTTCCATATCTTCTTTGTTTTTAATTTCTATTGATATTGTCTCATTTACCATATTATATGTAGTAATAATTGAATTATTAGTAAATATAGGCTTTACAAATACTTTGTACCGTTGCATGGTAATATTATGTATCTCCATATTACTGAAAATATAAGGTTCTCCGACCTTTTCAAGTTTCTTGAAGACAACCGATGCACCATCCAATCTACCAGAACAATCCCCTGTTATGTGCCTATCTGCCAAACATCCTTTATTATTAAATCCACAATTAATACAAGTAATATCCCTAATACATTGATACCATTCACCATTGTACTCGAATATCTCTCCTATCTGGTGTTCCATAACTAACTTAATTTTAATCCTAATTTATTATCATCTATTTTCACCAATTCGGGTTATCATGGATATTTCCAATTACCGTAACAGCCTTGCAAACGCTCAAAGCGCAGTAGTATTTGCACTCTGCATCAAATACGAATGATGCGCTATTACCATCCCATATGACAACTGCATTCACTTCACCGTCTATTCCAGTGTAGAAGTTAGCATATTCCAATCCTTGCACAATATCACCCTCGTATATGTCCTTACCGTTCTTATCAGACAATCCAGTGAATTGCCCGATAGTATCTTGATTGACAAGGAAAAGCTTAACTGTATCATTTACTTCATCTTTAATGTAATACTTGCCATCTTTGCAATATAACCATCCATACACCCAAAGATTGTTGTCGATACACTTGCCCCTGAATTTTATCGTTCTCATTTTATACTCACTTTTTTCCATAATTTATATTTTTTTTATATAGTTTATGTATTATTATTTGAACAATGCAAAAATGGCCAAAAACTTGGAATTATACAAATGCTATATGTTAATATTCTACAATGAGTTAATATTGTGGAAATTTCTTAGCAAAATTCTTTTTAAAATATTCTTTTCTGATTATTATACGGTGAGGTGTATTCACCTCTTTAAGAATAACACATCTTATAATTATATTCTCGTCAAAAAGTACCTCAATATCCTTGATATACATATATTCTGTGTTTGGTGTATTTTTGAAATAATATGCACACTCCTTATATAACTTATTACGTTTCGTTATCATATGATAAACAAAACATATCATTCCAATAATCCACACAGAAACAACTATAAATGGAAACATGTCTATTTCGTTTTTATTTCTATATATTTGTTCTTAATATACCATAACAGCATCTCGCCCAATACATCATAGTTTTTTCAATCCCATTCCCAATTCTTGCAGGTGCTGCATTTGCTGCACATCTAAAACTTGCTTTGATTTCATAATTCTTATTTTTCAAATCCGATAGACAGTTTTAATGCCATGTCGGACAGTTACTGCAACTTGATTGAAATTTCGCTATATATCTCTTTGTATGATGGCTTAACAATATCGTACTTCCATCCTACAATTTCGTATATAGACGTTTCTTTGCCTATTGCAATTTTATTCCCTAATAGAATATGAATTGCATCTTTCACTCTTCGTTTAATATTCATATCATTTTACAAGATTAAAATCATAGACAAACACATAAGGATTACTTTCCCAAGTACCCTTACCACTCACCTTATCAATAAGTTCAGCATACGATTCTTTTGGAGATGCTTTGAAGTAAATCTTACTACCGTTTGTCTTGTCGTAATTTACATAGTATTTATGTGCAACTCCATCCCATTCCAATCCTTCCTTCAAGCAATCTTCATCGCTTATGTCTTGCAACCGCTGTATGCAGACGTTGGTGATGCGGATTTGGTGGGGCATGTATATAGATTTCACATACATTTTGTTAGTATATGCAATAGGAGGTATAGCTACATCTTTACCATCTTTTATAAAGAACAAGAACTCATCAGTGTCTCTATAAGCGTAACATTTATATCCTGCATCTTTATAGGATTGAGCAATAGCAACTATTTCACCTACCTTATATTTAGGATGATTTAATAGATAATTGAAACATTCTTTCTTTTCTGTCTCAGACATATTCTTCACTCTTAATGCAAAGTCATTTTCCCAATTCTCTATGTCTTCGTCATCCCAATCAAAATCAGGATTAACCCTTTCAAAGGCATCAGATGTCTTTATTATTCTTCTTGTCTGAGTCTTTCTACCGTCAAGCACCGCTTTCGTGAGCAAAAATTTATCATTGAACATTATCTTCTGCATGACATCACCTCCATTGTTGCTTCATTCTGATGCCCATTAGCAAAATACGGCTGTTGATACTCACGTCCTTGCTCATCAATGCACTCAAAACGGAAATATAAACTGTATAGACATTTTATATTGTAATCGCTAATTACTCTGCCTATATGTGACCGATGTCTTGTTCCATTACCACATTCATTTGCCATTTTATCATAATCAGGAATGGCTGCGGCAACTATATTGCAAAACACTCTCCATTGCTTTTTAACAATTTCTGCATTGCGCTGCACGTATTGGTTATATTCAAGTTCGACTTTACGACCTATTACATCGTTAATACTATTGCATTTTGACAACAATACGTCATATTCCAATGCCTGTTCTTCGGAATCAAACCTTGTTCCGTCATTGCATTCGTAAATAGTTATCTTCTTCATAATCCTCACTTTTTAATTAGTTTAATTACTTTCTGCAATCCTACTTCGAGAGCTTGCTCATAATTATCAAATCTTTCATATAAATTGTTTCAAGGAAACCCCACCCTTTAGGATGGGGAGGAATTTAAACTTGCCTTTTATTTGTTAAACATTTAATTTTATAATTCACTTTGCAAAGATACAAATGTTTTCGTAGAAAACAAAATTATTTTGCAAAAATCATAATATTTTATACGTTTTTTAATTTTACCAGATATTTTTTAATATAAAAGATAAAAAAAAAACAACTCACGGAAATGCTGCTTACGACAAAGGTACATATTGACAATGGTTTTAAGGACTTCCAAGTCCTTAAAATGATGTGCTATCATTCTGCAAGAATGTACAATGTCGGTTTGTATTCCGTCCGTCAGCATTTTTTCAATACGGAAGAATACCTGTCGTATTACAACAATTATCATCTCTGCAAGACAAACGAGAATTACTCTCTTCTCATTACGGATACTGGCCAACAAATTCTCAGAATTGTGGACAGGGATATGCACTCGTTCTTCGGTCTATTGAAACTGAAGAAACTGGGCAAATATTCCAACCCGATACACTTGCCGAAGTACAAGGACGAGGAAGGTCTTATGACCTGTTACATAATCTCTATGAAAAATATTATAACTAAAAGTTGCGATTAATAATACTTTATAAACCACTATATCACTATCACTTCTTTTTGGAAATTGCTGCTTTTTTGAACAGACACATTTTTATTTAATTTTTTATATATGTTAATAGAACAATCATGAAATCTCCATAATAATTTTAAGTCTCTAATAGCTTCAGAATTATTTATGAAATCTTCTTTCTCTTTTTCTGATAATATTACTTCTTTATCTAATTTTCTTGTATTGTAAAAATAGTCCTTTACACGTTTAAATAGTGCATTATTTTTTTCAGAATTTTTAACAATACATTCTTCGTATAATTTTAAATCTCTAAAAATTGAATCATTATTTTCTTTAATAACTTTTTGTTCAAGAAAATCAATCTGTCTTTTTTCAGGTTCTTTATTCTGAAAAATAAATTTCATTTGTTTAACATGTAATCCGAATGAAAATGCTAAACTATGATACATTTGTCTTTTCTTATCCATATTTAATATTTTTATTGCTTTTTCATTTGGCTCGGATATCTTAAAAGTTTTGTGTTTTTTACTTTTTTCCATATGTTTATCTCCTATTTTTATTTACATCACAAAGATAAACAAAAAAGTGATAACAAACAAATATTTGTTACCACTTTAATATATTTTATAGATTATTGAAGACTTCTTTTACTTCTTCCAAATAACCATCAAATTGTTTTGGCTTGTTTTGGAAAATCCATTCACAACCATCTATATCTACTGCAATCCACGCCATAAGTAATCTCTTATTTAATTTTCCTATATACAACATTGTTGATTTCGTTTATATAACAATTTTCTAATGCAAATAGACGATTTAAATATAATATACACAAATACAAGATGTTAATAATACAAAAAAATCTCACTCTCATTTGACGAAAGTAAGACCTTTTTGTTGATAGAGGATATATTTTAAAACCCGACATTATGCCATATCTTCATATCACCACTGTTCCCTTCTGGGTGATTAACAACTCTATCAACTTTATCCACCGCATTCTTTACCGCCTCAATTGCATTTTTTATTTCCTCGCTGTCGTCCACATCAAAATCTTGATAAAAGGCATCAATTAGTTCATCGACTGAATCCTTGAATTTATAATAAGGTTCTTCGCATTGATATTTGCTTGCCCATTCTTTTAACATCTTGGATGCTATATCTAAAACTTTCTGTTTCAAGTCAGATTCTGTTAATACGATTGTTTGTTTCATAATAATATAAAATTACTTTGCTTTGCTTTATTTTAATATAAATATTAAAACGTAAACTTATAAATAACTAAATTGTACTTCTATTGATTCTATTTCTAAGACAATCGTAACGTTTTCATTTGAAAAAAAAAAATCTCAAATCGTTATTGCTGTTTCTTGCTATGTATATATTTCTTATAATATATTATTCGGGTTGGTAAACCATATTCTTTCGCCAAATCAATCATGTGTTTTGTTCCCCTGCTTTCACCATCCCAAAATGCGATTAAGGCATCAGCAACTTTAGTCATTTCCTTATTTCTTCTGTATCCTGCACTTTTACCATATTTTTTCCAATCAGCAGGATATTCTAATACTTTCAAACCAAATTCTTCTGCAAATTGTTTGCCTATTGTATCAGTACCTCTTGCACAACCGCATATAATCTGAATATCACAATCTTTTAATACATCTGATAATATTTTTAAACATTTCTCTTTGAGAAGACTATAATCGTAGAATTGTCTTGAACCTGCTATGATTACTTTAAATATTGGTTTATTATTTTTCATTTAATTTTTCCAAAACATAATCAACAATTCTTTCAACTGATTTCTCATTTTTAACGCACTCGTAACTAATATCATACCTTTCAAGGATCGCCTTTACATCCTTATCAATTTGTTTTGCTTCATCAATAGTTTGTAGTCTTCCCTCAACCTGATAATCATTATTTCTTTCAATAAAGAATAATTTATTGTTGAAACGATTGTATTGTTCTATTATAAAATCATTAAAATAATCTGATTTTTCTTTATTATAATATATTGAAAGTAATAAAGGACTATCAGTTATAATAACATCTACTTTATCTTTTAAACGCCATATTTTATGGAATTGTTTGCCAAAAATATATATCTGGTCATCCATTGTCTTAAATGATTCTTCCCAAACCTTATCTTTTGCAAATTCAAGAGCCATTTCGCAATTAATTCCTTTCTTTTTCAATTCGTAAAATACACCACTTGCAGTCGTTGATTTCCCCGAACCTGGGCCACCAATTAGGTTAATAATCAATGTATTGTCTTTCATTTTATTTATAAATTTAAATCGTTTAATACTTTTTCCACATTTCTCCTAAAAATTCCAACGTAATAATCAGATACACCTTCTGGGAAACGTTGGCTTAATTTTACACATTCCTTCTCTAACGTTTCTCTTGCATTTAACTGTGCTTGTTCTTTGGTAAAATGGCTGCACTCCCAATCAATTACCATCGCTTTCCAATCCATTTTCTTTTCGTTGAAATAATGGTCTAACCAATATTCAATATGATGGTTGTTATGATGCCGATGCCATCTTTGTACATCTGGATAAACCATGAATATCTTTAACCACGGCTTTTCAATATCATGGAAAAGATATTTGAATTTCCAACATTTAAGATTCAACGCTGTCATTTGAAAAGCACACCAATGAGCAAACCAATATTTGAAACTGCTTCTTTCTTCTTTTGTAAACATAATCAATTACTTTTTTCCGTTTCTTTTGCGTATTCAGTATATGTATCAAAAACATATTCAAAATTTTCTACATAATCAGGGAATTTCAATATTAACTTAGGGTTGTTTAAAACTTTGTTATAAACTTTCTCTCCGCAACCAACAATATGCGCACACAAATCCCAAAAGCCGTCATCACTAACACTTAGCACTTCACTATTATTCGGAAAAGCATATTTATCACCATATTTTAGCAAAGAATATTCTTTCACCTTGTCTTGCAATATTTCTCTAAACGCTTTTGCATAATGTTTTGCTTCAATAATATCGTCATTGGTTAATTTCATTTTCTTGAAAATCTCTTGTGCCAAACTGTATCTTTTCTTGGTTTGCAACTTGCACATATTTGGCCAATCCAGTTCTTTAACTAATTCCCAAAATATATTCTTGTTCATGTGTTTAATTTTGTTTCTTATTTAAAATCTTAATTACTTCATCGGCTTTTTCTTTCGTCAAACCACCATAATAGGCATCACAATTGACAAAATTGTCTTTCTGTTCATATAACATATCAATATCGTCATCAATGATGCAATAGCTCTCTATTTTATCTTCTGGATGTTTATCAAGGTAGTCCTCCATATATTTCTTAATTTCCAATCCTCTTATTGTACCCAAATATGGAGTTATCTCAAAATCTAATGGACTACCTCTAAAACCTACATTCTTTAGAATGCTTCTTAAACCATCAGTATGTCTCCAAGAGCTTGATATGACAGTCTTAGCACTTGTCTCCTGAATGATTCTCATATATTGCTTAACAGCTTCTGGGTCAAATTCTGATAAAGGATATGGTCTTACATCTCCACTCTCCGCACGTTTCCTATAATACGTTTCTGAATTAAAGACTCCATCCACGTCAATGAATATAATCTTAATTTTACTCATCTCTTTTTTACCCTTATTATATACTCCACAAAACTCTTTTGTCTTCTATATTATCAATTGCTTCAAAACTTGAATCAGTCATTGGTGTCCATTCCCCGTGTTGTACTGAAAAATCAACTGTATCAATTGATAGGTAAACATCTGTTACATTGTTTACCCCGTTTTCCTTTAAGAAACGGATAATTCTATTTACGACTTCTGTATGCAAGTCTTTCCACTTTTCTTCAAGTTCGTTTTTCGGTGTCATAACCCTTATAGTATCTGATTTATGTATTATCTAATGAAATTCCACTTTGAAATTGTAAAACTATAATCATATTCATCATTTCTACATTTCTCAAATGAAGAATATGTCAATATATCTTTTCTTTCTGGTGTTACAATTATAATTGTTCCCTCTTTGGGTAGCTCATTAACTTCCAAAGGCAATGCTTTGATGATTATATCTGAAAAACCTATCTTATCATCAGCATTTTCATTATAAAATACCTTTGGCTCAGTATAATCTTCGACAATGAAATGTCTGTCATTTATTATTATCTCTTTCATGAACGTAATATTGCTATTTTAAATTATCATCGCAAAGATACTACAAATTAACCATATTACCAAATAACATCTTAACTAAAGTTGGTTAATAATTCGTAATGAAGACCTCATCTGTACTTTTAGACTTGTTTTTTGCATGGTAACTGCAATTTCCGTAGCTATGATTAAAATGATGTACGTTATACTTCTTTGACCATTCAATCAACATTTCATTCTTGTTTCCCTTGTTTTCAAACACATTGGATAAACCAAATCTTATTTCTCTTTCATTGAGATTATCCAATAATTCATATAATTGTCTCTCCTGTGTTTCATTCCATCCGTCCTGCTCATTGTATGAGGCACAAGTTATCAAATAAGGTGGGTCGCAATATACATAATCATCCTTTGACAACTTATCAACCTTTAATTCTGTGAAAGATTTATTTGTAAATATTACATCTTTTATTGTCTTATGGAAATTAATCAGATTCTGTTCTATTGTCTTATTAAATTGACTTCTATTCTTTCCAAACGGCATGTTATATTCGCCTTTTGAATTAAACCTTATCTGATGATTAAATGAGTAACATATCAAAACGAATAAGTCTATTGGATCTTTTTCTGTACTTTTATTATACATATTCCTGAAAACATTATAGCTTTCCTGATTATCTATTGTAAGATTATATTCCTCTATTTTGGAATATATTTCCTTTAAAATGTCATCAAGTGCCCTTGTCTGAAATGTCTTAAATATATCAATAACTGACCCGTTAATGTCATTGGCTATACGTTTCTTGGCATTGACATTTGCAACTACATTTCCACCACCAGTAAATAAATCTACAAACGTATTTATTTCATTTTTATGGGGGGGGGGAGTAAAATTATTGGTAATAGCTGTGGTAGCAATTTGTATTTTCCACCTGTGTAATTGAGTGGTGATTTAATCAATTTATTTCCATCCATATATTCTTTATTTTTCTGCAAAAATACAACAAGTTTTACTTATAAACAAATATACTATGTTAAACAAAATAAAAATACCACCGTATTTCACAACAAAGTGGTATCATGATTTAGGCTTTTACCAAGTTCTAACAACAAAAGATATTTGACTATGCCTTTAATATTGCAAATGTACTACCTTTGTGTTAAACTGCAAAATATTTTCTTGACTTTTTTCAATCTTTTATCTCAAAAACGTCTTTAGCAGTAACTTGTTTCGGCTTTTCTTTCCTGTTTATCTTTTCATATTTCTCATCAATAATTATCAAATCTTTCCATTTGTCAAGTAGACCTGAATTATTAAGAAAGAATTTCCTTATGTTGTAAGTGTTATAATGCTTCATATAACCAATATACGAGTTAACGGTCATTATAAGTTTATCCAATCTCTTTTCATCAGGATTATTGAATAAGTTTCTCAATTTATAATACAATGAACCTTTTGTTCTATTCAAAACATATATTCTATTGGGTTTTATAACACTTCCAATAAACTGCACACCTTTTGTATAATGTTGAAAATATCTTTTATTTGGATGAATTGTCAATTTCAATTCCCTTTGGGCAAATTCAATTATCTTGTCCACCGAACTTTTCAATTTCTCTTTATCCGAGGATACTATCATAAAGTCATCAACATATCTGCCATAATATTTAAAACCAAGCGTTTCCTTGATAAATCTATCGAGTTTTGTCAAAAAGAAATTGGCAAAAATCTGTGATGTCAAATTACCAATGGGTAGTCCTCTTTCATATCCTACATTAAACAAACTCTTATTGGAGTCTAATTTAGCCCATAACGACTGGTCACCTCTTTTCTCGCAATTTAATTCTGGATGATGTAGAACAATCTGTTTGCATAATTCCCTAAGTTTCTCTTTCTTCCTATCATTTTCATAATATTCCACAATAAAATCGTCTATCATATCAGCCAATAACTGCTTATTAATGCTCATAAAGAACGACTTTATATCCATCTTTAAAATCCAAGCATCCTTTGTATAATTCTCGGTACATTCCTTTATATACTCAAACATTGTTTTAACGCCATACAATACACCCTTGCCCTCCATACACGAAAAGCTTTCTTTGATAAAATATTTTTCAAAATATGGCATTAATTCCTTGATGACAAGATGGTGTACAATTCTATCCCTGAAATCGGCAGCAAATACCTCACGATAAACTGGAAATGTAACAACAAATGCTATTGACTTACCAATTTCGTATGTTCCATCGTTAATATCATCACATAAACGTGTGACTTTTTCTATATAGTCAATTTCGAACTCTCGTGCATTACTTGTATTTCTTTTGTTCTTAATACAATCTTCATACGCCTCGAAAACCTCACCGTAGCTAAAACAATATGCTTTTGCCATATAGTGTTTATGAATTAATTATTTTATACATAAATAAAGGTTGGCTGTAAATTATAGCCAACCAAATCATCCTTTTTGGGGATTAATTTCTGTAAAAAAACAGCCTGTGCATTTTATAATCAAAGGAAGGACGCACGTAATTGCTATTCCACTTATTGTTCCAATTGTTCAGATTCGCATTGTTCGTATTGCAATTCCAAGCATTCGTGGAGCTATTCTCGGCAGAAGCCCAGTAATTCGTACATTGTGCTATCTGGAATACATCAATCAAGACATATTATTAACGACCCTTTCGAGCTGTGTAGCACCCTTATAAAATTTCGCCGAATGGGATTCGGTAATCTTTCACAAGCTTCGGTCTCTCCTGTTTGCATGATTTTCTAATCACTTAACGCAAAACAAAACTCTGCCTTTTCAATGATAAATAGTTTCTTGTTTTGAAAAATTTGCGGTTTTTTCGGTAAAACCTCTCCATTTTATGAATTGTTCATGTATATTTTTCATCAATGGGTAAATGTTGGAAAATTCCTTTGCACTTAATAGCTTTAAATCTATACATAATTTCATGCACAACTTTATATTCTCAAAATAACACTGGAATTGTTTCATATATTTTAATCTCTCTGACATATTCTCCGTAGTGTTAATTATGTTAATCAAAGACAACATTCTAATTGCAGATCGTTTTGCTTCTTCACCAATTATATATTTATAAGATTTATTAATTTTATTTATTTTCGGTAATAATAATTTTACCATCTCATAGGAGTCAACAAAAATCTGTAGTTTTGTATAATGTCCCATAATACTTGTTTCATTTTTTATTTTTATTATTTATGTGGAAATTAAAAGTTCTATGCGCTCGCTACACTCACGCATAGAAACTTCAGCCTTTCATTACAATTAATTGTGGGGATTTATCCCCACAATAAACAAGCGTTGCTTGCTAAATACGCTTAAGGCTAATAGAGGCTTAATCAGCCTCAATAGCAAAGGAAGGACGCAGGTAATAGCTATCCCACTTAATGGCCCAAAAGCCCAGAAGCGCATAGTTCGTACCGCAATGCCAAGCATACGTGGAGCTACCCTCGGCAGAAGCCCAGTAAGTCGTACCATCTCTCATTGGATAGCAATTTCCTGTAGTATAACCACCTTCACCTGCAATAATCTTATCACATGCTTTCTTTATAAGATACATTTGAGTAAATTGATCCCATAAATCTGCTCCGTCAGGTAAGAAACAACGTTTATTGGCAACACTACCAGAACCGTGTGATGTAAGATTGTACATATTTACGAATTCCACTGCATCATACTTATCAGTACCAGTCTTCAAGTAGCCACTTTCTGCTGTATATGTCGCCATACTTTTATCTACACGCCAATCATTGATAGCCTTTGTATATGCTTCACCATTATAACGAGTGGTATTTCTAGTTGCTGTTGCACCTTCTTCATCCCATGTAAATTTATTGTAGCCAACTTCTACATTTGATGTATTGGTAATCGTTGTGATATCCTCAGCATTTACTTGTCCATTCGTCCACTGTCTTGTAGTGTCGTTTAATACAGTTGCATAAATCTTATGAACCGCACCACCCGCATCACTTGCAACTACGTTGCCAGCACCATTTGCAATAGTCGGTGTTGAAACAGTAGGATTAATATAAGTATCTGCATACACAATACCAATGGGTACATTACTTGAACTATATTTATAGTCTTTAGGATCTACCATCGTGTTATCGGCAAGAACAATTGCACCAACTTTACCTTCAGAGAATTTTCTGTTGCCATCACCTCCTAATTCAAGACAAACAGTATTATTATCGGAAAGATTTGTTTTTGCAAAAGCACCATACCATCTTTGAATACCTTCATAAGTATTCCAATCAGGATTAGCTTCTGGAAGAGCAGATGCAAGTGCTGTACATCCGCCAAAAATGCCTCTTGCATTAGCAACCTTCAAGTTTGCAAGACAAGTTGCAGGAATTGAAGTAAGACTTGTGCAGTTACCAAACATTCTTTCCATCATAAGGTTTTTACCAGTCATTGCTTCAAGCAATCCACTAGGAATTGAAGTAATACCGCTACCATAGAAAGCATCTCTACAGTTAATATTATCTGACTTGATATTATAGAAAGCATCAGAAGCAAATCCTGTAATACCCTTACAGTTGTAGAAAGCCTGTCTCATATCAGTTAATTTACTTAAACCTCCAATAAATTCTCTATCAACTGTACCAGTGATCGATGTACAACCATAGAATAAACGATATATAGTCGTTACATTAGGACAATCAGCGAACAAATCAGATGAAATCTCACCATTCATTTTTGAACAATTTGCAAATACTTCTGACGCATTCGTAAGTGCTGTTAACCCTGCAAACATTCCAGTAGGTATTGAGCCAGTCATATTGGTATTATAAGCAAACATACCTGCTACGGTTGTTACGTTAGGACAACCATCAATTATTTTAATAGGTATAGGCTCTGTTAATCCTGTGCAATCTCTAAAAGTATAAGAAAAGTCTGTTGCTTTTTCACATCCACTAAACAATCCTTTATTAGTATTTGCATTAAACGGCAAACTCTTTAATGAAGTACATTTTCTAAATGCATATGAAAAACTGGTAACATCAATGAACGAGTTAGTAGTGTCATACATAGGGATATCAGCTAGTTTACTACATCCTCTAAATGCTGATTCCATATTTGTAAGCAATGTATTACCCCACGCAATAACAGCAATTAAATAATTTCTCATTGCATAATTGTCACTATTAACGATATTAGTACCATCAGAATCCTGAACATATTCACCATCTTCAACCCAATTGGATTGATCATCGCCTTGTGTATAAATTCTCTTGTAAGTACCATTGATAGTTACGTCATATACACCTGCACTTGCATAAGTATGCCAAATAGCTGCTTTATTATCAGCATAAGATTTTGCTTCATCAAAAATGCATTCAGGACTACCATCACCCCAGTCAACCGTATAACTATAAGTTGCTGTTGTACTTGGTTCAAAACTACCATCATCGCCGACTGACATTGTTGAGATACCGCTCTCTGTAACGCTATAGCCTAAATTTTCAGCAGCAGCTATGAATTCAGCAGCTTCTTCTTCCGAAAGATAATTATCAATATCATTCATAGGAATAGTAAAGTTACCATCCATGATGGTATTCCCATATACATCCTGAATTAAATGTTCACTATAATCTGGCTCATTATCTACAGGTTCTGCTGTATCGCCAGGATTTAAGTCCATAGTTGCAGGATCCATAGCAATAAGTTCTTTTGCAATCGTATTTAACGTTGCACCATTGTTACCTGCTACACCAAACTGCATAGGAAGTACAACTGTACGTTTGTATGTCGTTGTAGCTTCTGGAATTTGGAATTCCAACACCATAGCGTTGGCACTTTTCAAACGTCTGATAAGTTCTGCATAACGGGCAAATGTTTCCGTATCACTCACATTAGTAATACCATTAAAACGCAACGCATTTGCAATATCTTCTTTTGAGCTTGCAATATTTGCCTTTGCACCTTCAAGCTCCTGATATACAGCTTCAAGTTTTGTTTTTATTACGTTCGACATAATTTGATAAAAATCTATTGTTATTATGTTATTATTTTATAATTAGATGGTTAATTGAGAATGTATCTCTTGCGCACGAGGCATCAATGTGCCATCAATATAAGATATTGCTTCATTGATTTCTTGCTCAACAGCACCTACTCTATTCTCCAACGCTTGCAGGTTTTCGATTGCGCCACCAGTCATCTCGCTGATTTTCTGATTAAGCACAATACCTTGTGCGGCAGACAATGCAACATCACTTGAATTGGTTGTAAGGTTGTTAGCGACACCACCATTAGCTGCATTGTTTAATTTTGTATCCAGTTCTGCCTGTTGTGCGGTAGAAATAGGTTTGTCTACGTCTGATGTGTTATCCACATTCCCAAGACCAACTTGTTCTTTGGTCACACCGTGAGGATTGTCATTACGTGCTTCATGCATAGCAAGAGATTCGCCGATTGTCTGCATCATACCGTTTATCAATACACTTACTACTTCATCATCGGCATTCTTTGTGGATAGTGTTTCAACACCAGAAGCGTAGTTGATAGCAATCTCACCATAATTCAATTGGTCTGCGGTAGGTATTTTAGGATTTCCATCCTCAAGTACTACATTGCTTCGTTTGTTTAAAACTGTTCTACTCATTGATTACTTTTGATTTTTAATAAATTAGATTATTTTTTAGACATTATCTTCACACCATTTGATACGTGCCTCTAATGCACTTGTATCTTGTGCTTGCCAAGCATCTATTGTATTATTCATTGAATAGCCTTGTGCCGCACTCCACGGAACTTGTGATAGATCAATACTCTGGCTTTCCTCTGTGGAATTGTAGATGTCAGAGATGTCCATTTTCTTTGATAGTGCCTCAGACAATGCTGTGGAAATAGGTTTGTTTGCGTCTGCAACATTCTCAACCTTGTCCAGACCCCATATTTGTGCGTTTGTTACCTCATGAGGATTACTTGCAGCAATATGGGCATCATACTGTGTTTTTAATTCGTTAGGGTTTAATGGCATTTCCACTTTTTTTAATTGTTATTATTCATAAGATTTCTCTTTTTCATCTAATTTCGGCACAAAAATAGAAAGAACCAACAAACTATTATATGCCTTCTATGAATTAATAGTCTATCAGCCTTTGCAATTTATATGGAGGTACGAATGCCATTCCATATTTATATGCCGTCATGTATGAAACTGGTAATAACCACATAAGACTGATAATAATCAATCATTCATATATAAATATTGTGTTTTGACGAGAAATAATCAAGAAATCTTATAAAATATTCGTTTATTTTTTTAGTAACAATGAGTAATTCCAAGCATCAATAATATAATATTTTCAAGTAACTGATTATACATTAACGCTTTCTCACAATATTTATATTTCAGTTCAATATATTTGATATATAATTTCTCTTTAAGCATATATTTTCTTTTATTCTTTTCTATTATTATATACTTCACAATGTCTATTTTCAATAGTAACAAAAAAAAAACGTGCGATGAAAATTAATCCCACCACACGTTTATAATGAATGATTATCAAATAATAATGTTATCTATTGTCATTCATCCATTTAATTGACTTATAGAGTTCGTTTATTGTCTTATCCTTAAAATGACTTTTTGAACTGATTTCTTTTATTAAACCCAGTACCGTATCATTATGTGGATTATTCTTGTAGATTTTCTTGATTATATACTTTCGTTTCTCATCTGTCGTTTTCATATTTTCTTTTTTTCTATTTAATTTCTGTGCCAAATTCTATTGCTTTTGCATAAACCTCATCATTTTTCAAGTCAATATCCCCAATGGATGCCATACAATCCTTGAGAATGGTCATTTTCTTGCATATCTCAGGCTTGTATGTAACAATATCCTTGATACTCTCCTTTACACAAAAGTCAGTTGCCACACCACAAATATAGACTTTATCATATGTGTTTAATTTATCTAACAATTGGGTATTCAAAGTGGTATCATTTGTTTCATTCTTAAATTCTACTGGCGCATAGAAATCACCTTCCACTTTCTTTGAAAGTATTTCTTCAGATATATTGCCTATTGTTGGAATGTTTGTTGTTTCAAGAATATAAGGTGTATATATGCATCCATCCGCTACGCTATATCCTGCCAATGGGATTTCTGCTTTGAATATTGAATAATGTTCTGTATAAGGATTTGTTCCTTTCTTAATATATTCCACATTATCTTTATTCTCCAAAACTTTCTTTAACTCATTACATATTTCACATCCCCATGTGTTTTCTACGCAATGTGGAGGCCATGCAATCAATTTTTTACCTTTTTTCTCCAATTCTTTCAGGTAAGCAATAAGATATGCCTTATAATAATGCGCTCGTACTTTTTTGCTTAACACATCATCCAATGTTATCTCGGTAAACGGTTCAACGTGCTTGTTCTCGCTATCATACCAAAACTCCGTACTTGCAATATTATTCTTTGGATGATAATCCCTTGAAACAAATATCTTATCAACATCATTCTCTTTTAGAAAATTTGCAATATTTTTTGCTACCTTATCTCCATTGGGAACACAAAGACTTCCATTTTTATGAATGAAGTCATTCTGCATATCAATTATGACAATTGCTGTTTTCATTATTTTTCAGATTATAATTAAATTGTTAAACATATCTTTCAATTCAGTTAACGAGATAATCTTTGAATTTTCAGTATTCATAATATCATCAATTTCATTCTTGTCAATAATAACCTCATTGTTTTGTATTTCAATTAGTGTTACGTTGTTTTCATGTCTAATATACACACAATCGACAAGGACTCCTTTTATGCTATTAATATCCTTAATAATATAAATGAATTTCTCATTTTCATTTATATCAGTCAGGATTATATGTAATATATTATCGTTCCTTACTACCATTGCGATTTATGTGGCATATCTTTTATACAACTATACCCATAACATAAGTATATGATAGTAATATTTTCTCAAAGTTTTTTCAAATTGATTATCTTGATTGGGTCTTGTTCCACTTTTCTCGTTGCGTAATGATAGATAACCACTATTGAATCGTTAACTTTTATAACGTTAACATACCTATCTTCATATATGATATTCTTCCTCTGCTCCAGCCTTACTCGTTTAACGTCTTCATCTATACAAGATGAAAAAGTAAACAAAGAACATAATACTATTAATGTAATTATTTTTCTCATTTATTTATTTGCAATCTTTTCAATCATATTATACAACTCCTCACCAATCTGGTTTTTGAAGTACCTTCCTTTTACAAAATCATTATATACTTGTTTTCTAATACGTTTCCTCGTCTTTCCATCAGCATATTGAGGGCAATTCGCCATAACTAGAAAATCAAAATACCTGTTGATAATAATAGTTGCTGCCTGTGTCCTTGAAAGTTTAATGTTTGTTGCCCTTGCAAAGGGTGTTTCAATTGTTTTACTCATTGTGTTGTCATTCATTTCTTTAATTGCTGACTTTCTAAACAATAAATCAAAATAATTATCATACCAATTGCCAAGAGATTTGATTGCTGCATCTATTATGACTTTCTTTTTTTCATCAACTGGCTTCTTGTTACCATTTTCATCAAGGGTAACGAAAGGTATTCTATAATATTTGGTAAAATATTCCTTATATTCTTTTCTATCCATAATATATCTATATTTTTCTGATTATTTTTGTTTCTTATCTCTAAAATTTGCATTAAATAAGTTCAATGCTTCAGACATACAAGCGATAAAAGTCGATTTATGTAATATGCTCCAACTTTTATCAACTAAAAACCAAGAGCCGTCATCTTCTCCCAATACTGCCGTGAAATAAGATTTATTTTTCTTGTCAAAGATGATTGCAACTCCTGTCTCATATAATGTCAATGCATACGCCCTTACTGTCTCGGTATCTTCATAATATCTTGCAACAATTCCTCCTTTCTCCATTGCATGTTTGTAGCCTTTATAGACTTTGCCATTGTTAACAATGGAAATCTCTTCATAATCATCACTTTCTGGTGACCATGCCGTATCCTCTCTGATTATTCTGTCAATTTCTTGCCTATTCATATGTTCCTAATTATGCTCGCTCGTATCTGTTTCTTCTCCAAATATCTCAACAGCCATCTCTTTTGCTGATTTTTCACCCTTTCTCCGATGCATTTCACACATTCCATGTCCATCCCTTGAAATGTGTATAAGACCATCGTCAGACTCATCTTTGAACACACCACAATAATAACCCATCGGAAAATTGTCAACCACAAGTAGATAACGATGAATGCAATTACAACAACAATCACCATTATCTACCCATGATTTTCGACAATCCTTATCTGTGTAACTATTGATTAACATAAGACAATAAATTCGACCATTAAATCTTGTCTTTCAAGAAATCCTTTTCAAGAACATCCTGCCCAAGATTTTCAACCATTGTTTCCCAAGTCAAATCATCAGCAATCGTGGTATCAATCCAATCGGCTATATAATAAAGTTTGTTCGAACCTGCAATCACACCGAAAAGTATAGGGTCTTTCGCCTTGTCAACCTCTTTCTTCTTCTCAGCAGGTGTCATCTCAACAGCGTTTCCTTGTGGATCATAATGAAGGATTACATAATTGTCAAACACTTCAAGCATATCAACTTCTATCTTCTTCTTGATGATATCCAACGGAATTGTTCTTACATAATTAGCAATGTAATCCAAAGACAATGCTTTAGGACAATTCTTTGCGAATTTCACAAGTGTTTCCTCTGTAAGAACCCTATACATTCCCTTTGCATAGAGAATGGACTCGTATTTATTGATAATCAAGTTTTCAAACAGTTTTTCTTTCAATGCGGCTTGTCCAGTCTTCTCAGTATAACCTATACAAGCAACATATTCATTCAAACGGTTACGGTATTTGTTAGCTTCTTCACTACTACTCAGTTTCACATCTGCAAAGAATTTAACCACATCGAATTTCTGTATTGTTTGCTTCTCCTGTTTTTCTGCATTCTTTTTTCTGAAATATCTTTTTACTGTATTCCATAAGGTTTCTTTCTCAGGATGCTTACTCTCCCATCTGTCAACAGAAAGTACAAAGTTGTTTGCACTCATTGTAGTTTTCTCAATGTTATGACGCATCTTATCCGATAGTGTCAAGTTAAAATCCGTCATATTTTCTTTTGCATTATTTGCAAAATAGTCTCTCAACGTTTCATAGTTGATTTCAGCTAACTTGTTATCAAGCACCGTAAAGTCTTGAAGTGACATATTCTGATTAAACTCAGAATTGTACTGTTTATCCTTCTTTTTCGACGCTTTCTTCTCAGCCATTATTTTATACTTTGGAAGATCTTGATCAAGTTTAATTGTATCAAGGAATAAATTAACCCTTGTCTGTTCTTCGTTCAAAATAGGAATTTTCTTTTTTGCCATAATCAATTTAATTTTTAAAGTTTTTCTTTGCTGCAAAGATATAACAAATACCTGAATTATAGAAGTATTTTAATGTAAAAAATGTTAAAGAAGAGCAATCTTTCTTATATAAGACTACTCTTCTTCTGAAAATAAAATAATAGATTTATATTTTTTAATTATTCAATCTCACACATTCATTTGGAGGTAGGACTTCAAATGCTGATTCATCAAATGACCCATATGTGCCAAATTTTATTCTTCTGCTGTTTGTTTCATTCATCACAACAGTACCCATATCTTCTTCGCTGAATAACACCACATAAGCCTTTCCATCAATAAAATTTCTTCCCAAATAGGGATATTTTTTGGGTGTAATATTCTTATCGTTTGTCGCCATACTATTATTAAATATCAATATTTAAGATTATCCATTCTATGCATCAAATCAGCCGCATCACTATAATCCTTTTTCTTTTTTACATCAACTGATGCCTTGTCTTTCAAAGTTTCAATTGCCTTCAAGAAAGCATTATTAAACTCGTCCTCAGTACATTTGTTCTCGAATATGTCACTAAGGGTTATATATGATGACATACTACTAACTCTCAGAACGTGTTCGTCATTTACGTTTTCTATAACACTCACTATGTCGGCAACAACAGCATTATGCCTAAAATCTGAAACCGATAGAATCTTAATGTAACGTTTGGACTGATTATCTTTATTGCATAGACAAGTATCTACCAAATTAACATTGTTCTTGATAATATATGCTTGATATGCACTCTCTTTCGCTTCACGTAGTGAATGGAGTGCATCATAAATCTCGTTTTGTTTCTTGTCATTTTCCTTTAACAAGATTATATTGGCATTGATTTTCTCATTCAATTCTTCAATAGACATATCATTTATGCCCTTACTGCAACTTTTTGTATCACATACTTTTGCACAAACTTTATCACTCATTTTTAATATAATTTATATAAATCGTTATTATTTATGCTATCTCAATCTTGGAAATGCTTTATTCCGCCTTCATAATCATTTATAGCGCAATCATTTCCCTCACATTCCTCATCCCAAGATTTGAAATGACGAATGGTTGATTTTCCATAATCATCATCTGTTGAAGATGATACAAAATCAGGAAAATGGTCTGAAGTCATACTTGTATTACATGAATCCGTAAAAGATTTTCCTATATTATTATTGAACTCATACATTTCTTCAAAACTTTTCAATGCTTCTGCTATTGTTGTAGTTTCACTGATAAGCTTAGAATGCATAAAGTTATAAAAACTCTCATATTTCTCTTTATTATCCTTTTTCATAGGTTTATCGTCTTCATTTGTTTTAATATTATATTTTACTTTCAATTCATCATTATATTTTGTATTATTTCTTTCATAATGGCTCAAATATTGTATTATATTCTGTATTTGTTCTTTCTTTAATTCATTTAATATTTCAGAATTTTCAACAACATCTAAGAACATATGATTCTTTGCATTCCTAACAAATATCCTGCAAAGTTCGTATTGGGTTATTGTGTCTTCTGGTGCAGTAAAAACGGTTCCAATATTTGACAGAAACGTTTCTATGTCTGGAATGACTTCCTTAACAATCACGGAACTATCTCTAACAGTAAAAGCAAAATTGCGTAATAAGCCAAAAATGATGCCAATTTGCGAATAATATAATTCTTGCCATTTTGGAATTGTTAGCTTATTGGATACATAATAATCTTTTAACGCTTTATTTAAAAGAACAAATCCCTCCATTTGCTCCCTTATTTTCATATTTAAATCCAAATAGGCTTCTTGTTCTAACTTGCCATCTGTCAACATTACTTTAAATGTATAATTATGTATGTAAATGCTCTTAAATCTATATATGTCTTTTCCTTTCCTATAAAATTCAGACATCTTATCAGAATTTATTTGCAAAAACATATCATTTTTTTCTTCTGCGAACTTTTCCAATTCGAATTTAATAATTGCAATATGTTCATCTATCTTATTCTCTGTTTCCTTCCATAAATGTGATATTTCTACCGTTGAACGTTCAAGTGATGTAAGCTCTCTTTCCTTATATTGAGAGAACAAATCATGATAGAAGTTATCATTGACAAATTCTTCATAATTAGAAGATGGCTTCGGTATCATAGCCTCCGTACTTGCCATATCATTAAAAATTTCTTCCATGTTTAATTGTATTTCTTTTTTTATACTGCAAATATACAACTTTCCAAACGGACTTCCAAATTATTTTGAAGAAATTTATTCAAATTAATGCACTATCATACTCATTTACAACATCAAAAGCTTGTCTGAACTCTTTCACTCTATCCATTTCATCGCAATGTGTAAGTTCAAGTTCAAATTTATATCCTTTAGCATCATTGTTTATCCTATTTTTTAAGGATGAGATGTCTAATTTGCCATATCTAAAAATACCTTGATTTTCATTATAATGGTTTGTCCTATCCTCTTTTATATCTTTTGATAACTCTTGTCTTTGCGTATGATTTTCCATCTCACCATCACCGTGCCTAGTAAGATACGGTCTGGTTACATAATGCGCTGTAACTTCTTCAACGTTCTTAATTTGTTTTACTATTTCCAAAGAATATGCTATACCAGTATTAGACGGCGTAGTATCAGCAGTATCTTTCCCTGTATCAGAAAGTAATAATCCTTGACCATTTTCAAAGATTAAGTTCTCATATTCAAGAGTGTCAATAGGCTGTACAATTGTTTTCTCTTTCATGAAATAACAATCATTGATAAAATGCTTTTGCAGAACTACAGAATTCCAAATAGGTAGCCATGCGCCTCTTATCGTCAATTCTTTCTCATAGTATGCCTTAACCTTATTAAGATAGGCTATCTTATCGTCTAACCTAATGAACTCATCAAATAATAAATTTAACCCACTATTCCATCTTCTTATAGTATTCCAGATTCCCATTCCACAAGAAGCCTTTCTTTTTCTTTGCTGTTCAGAAATAAGGTTTGCCAACGCATCATAAGGAGTTGACCATCTACATCTTGCATCCCTATATATGCGTTTTGGCTTTACAATGAGTGAATTGTATTCATTCACAAATTGGATAGGGTTAAGAATAAAAAAGCAAGAATAATAATTGTCAGCACCGTAATATGTTCCAGCTCCAAAATGTTGGAATGTAATATTTCCATCTTCTGTTAATATAGAATGCCCCCTTTGAGAACCCCCATTAGTAAGGACATTCAATACATTGTTAGAACACTTACTATATCTTGCAACTACAGTACCTTTACCTTCATCACCATAATTTGCTCCAATTACTATCCTTGCTTTCATATATTACCATCTTATTTCATCTTGTTCGTTAATCATTGTTTCAGTCTTACTTACAGATGTTGTATTATTGACTGATTCAGAAATACACTCTTCAATTGTCTGTGCAAGATTGTTAACAGTTGAAGTCTTGAAATGAGTTCCAAGTAGCTGTCCGAATGTATTCTCAATCTCGTTTTTATGCCACCTATAGGAATCTCTCGGACTATCTACAGCAATATGGAAAACGTCATACTTTTCGCATACTTGTGAATATAATTCTTTCGTTTCGACATCTTTCTGTTCCGTTCCGTTAGTTGCAGCATTCAAATTTCTGTAAGGCAAATAAGGATTCAACGGCTCATCACCCATTGTAATGATAATACCCTTTCTTCCTTGCTTTTCAAAGCAATCCAACTTGGCATGTTTCAACCCCATATACCATGCGGCAGTATAACTTTCGTAGTTATTTCCTCCACCACCATGTTCCATATAAATCTTGTCAAGAGATTCGGCAATTCTAATATCACTTTCAAACTGTGACATTTGAATAGGTGCATCATCATATGCCAAATCGCCAATACCCATTACACAGAACTCAATATCTGTAAACTTCTCGTAGAGATTCTTGATAATCACACCAAGAGCCGATGCTACCTCTGAGCAAGCCTCTCCCATTGAACCAGTCACATCCAATGCAAGAATAACTGGAATTGTATTGGGATGCTCATCACTATTGCAACACTCCCTGATAGAGAATTTCTTTGGGTCTAATGACTCATCAATTCTTGTGGCTTTATATTCCTGACCACTAACTCTACCAGTATCTTTATCATAACTTCTGCCAAGCGAAGTTGAATAAACTGCAAAACTACGACTTGAAAATGAACCTGCTCCCATTATTCTTCCTCCTCACTATCTTCTGTATTATCTTCAACATCAAAATCAAACATCCCTTCAAAAGGATTATTCTTGTTTCCCATAAACATCGACATTGCCATCATCTGTCCAAGCCCGCTGTTGGTATTGCCTGAATTTCCACCCATCATCTGGCTGAACATCATCATTTTCATCATATTTCCAAGGCCCTTACCGTTCTTGAAGGAATTGCCAAACATGGATACAATCTTTCCATAGAAATATGTGCTGCCCATAAAAACATGTCTTTCAGGAACAACCTGACGAACCTCACTGTTTTCGTAATCAATCACTGTGATAATCTTCTTATCAACGGCAGTAACACACTTAGGCTTGCCACCTACAAGAATAATATCGCCAACTTCTACTTTATTAGTAGGAATAACGAAAAACATTTCATCACCAACGTTGAAACAGAAATTAGTAACATTGGTAAGCGTTCCTTTTGTTACATTGTAAGTTTTATAACCATTGCTGCACTTGACTGCAATATTACCATTCATTGTCAAACGGCACATACCAGGTGCAACCTTTCCAAACATGCCGTTAAAACTACTTTGCAAATTTTCTAACATAAGTCTTAAATTTTAAGTGTATAATTGAATTTTTTATCACTGCAAAGATACTACTTTTCTTTTTTATATCCAAGGTTTTATCTTAAAAAATTGTTAAAAATAACATTATTTTTTAAGAAGACTTCCAAGAACTTTGGAAATAATTTTACCGTTTGCTGATGGATATTTTTCTTTAACAATATTCATAAGTGGTTTCATATCTTTCATCGAAAGACTTTCTCCTGCTTTCTTGGTGAGGATATATGCTGATATACAGCCTCTCGTGTATTCTTCGATTTCTTCATCAGTCGGTTGTTCTGGAACAAACTGTTTGATAACATCAATTTCTTTTTGCTCATTATCAGCCAAATCCTTTCTTCCACCATCAATATATTGACGAATAGAGTCTTCCCTTTGTGACAGCATTTTCAAAAGAATTTTTGTTTCAGATATTTCATCCAAAGTAACACCATCTTTTTCTGCTTTTACCATCTCTGATTTAATCAGTTTCAAAACATTAAGCAATTCAATGTTTCTTTCCTTCATTGCATTTGCAATGAGTTTATCAATTTCTGTGTGTAACATAATCTTTTTATAATTTAAAAATTAATCGAATAATCTAATTTTGCTCTACTATTAAGATGTACAATAATTCTATAATCATTTCTCGCTTCTTTCGGGTAAGTCGTTTTCAGAAATTCTTTTACTTCCTTATTACCAAACAAACAAAGAACCAAAACTCCACTATCAGTCTTGGGCATTGAATCTTCTTTAAACAGACAGATGAAATTATATTCATCATTAATATTTTCCCTAATATAAGAAGAAATCGGTATTAAAAACTTCTTCCCATTTGTTTCAATGATAATACCTTGTTCATAAGGTATTTTTGAGGCATATTTCTTAAGCGATTCATTTTTGTCGTCTCCGATAAAGAAGCATAACACATCTTTTCCACTACCTGTCAACTGATAAATTTTTAATTCATTAGATTTACCTGTTGATTCTTCATATTCGTCATAAAAGCAAATATTTGTAAACATATCATATAAATTTTATAATATTTTCTCACTTTTTCTTCTTAATTATAGGAAGATTGCCTTGTCTTTTATAATAACACAGATCACACATATTCCTTGCAACTGTCATTCTATATCCTCGAATACTATAATAAGTGTTTGTTACATTGCATATAGGGCATTTCCATGCTTTGTGACAATAATCATTTCTTATCATTTTTAAATTGTTTAATTTTATTCAATAATTCTTCCTTTGTTATCTTTGGATTGACAAACGCAAATTTCATTAGCCAATACAAACATTCCTTAACCTTTGCGCAGGGTTCAATTCCTAACGCTTTCATTACATCATTGCCATTTACAGGTAATTTATAGTTTCCCATGCTCATACCTTCCTTCTTAAACTCTTCCAAACGTTTAATAATATTCTCTACCTGACTTGGCATACAATATTCAGGACTATGAGCATTGTTATCAGCATCAATCAATTCAAGGCACTTCATCATATTGTCCCCAAGTTCATATTGCATTTTCCTGAGTGTCTTGTCTTTCATATGGTTACAATTATCCCCAAAGTTTTTCGTTCTCATGTGGTTTTTAACCAAAATCTGCACTGTTTTAATGAAATCATTGGAATACTTCAAACGTCTGAGAATTGTATCGCACATCTCAGCAGAAACAAGTTCATGCTTATAGAAATGTACATTGCCATTATCATCAACAGTTCTTGTCTTGATTTTACCGATATCATGCAATAATGCTGCCATACGAAGTTGCAAATCATTCCTTGTATTCTCAACAACTTTCAATGTATGTTCCCAAACATCTCCAAAATGGTACTTGTTTTGACTGAGATTATAAGTTTTTTCCAATTCAGGAATAACATATTTCATTGCACCAATGTCTTTTATAAGGTTCAATGCCATTACAGGATTATCGCAAACAAGCATTTTATTAAATTCATCTTGAATACGTTCTTTGGTAATAATTGAAAGTCTATCCACATTTCTTTTCATACCCTCAAAGGTTTCTTTCTCTATTTTCCATCCATAACGACTTGAGAAACGACACACCCTAAGTATCCTTAAAGGATCATCCAAAAATATCACGTCGGGTTCACTTGTTGTTCTAATTATATGATTTTTAATGTCACTATAACCCCTATCAGTTAAATCCAAATATACATTCTTTGAGATATCATAATACAAGGAATTAATTGTTAAATCTCTCCGTTTGCAATCCTCTTCAATACTTCCAAATACAACTTCTGGATTACGACTATTTTTATCCTTATATTGTTCCTTTCTTGTCTGCACAACTTCCAATTCAATATCAGGAAACGCCGCCAATTGAAACATTGCAGTACCGTATGTAGGATATACAACTGGTTCATGTGTGAGCAACTTTTCTTTATATAACCAATTGGCAAAGTCAATACCTCCATCAGGCAAATCAATACAAAGGTCAATATCTTTTATTTCGTGTCCTAAAATCTCATCACGGACACATCCACCAACTGCAAAACAGTGGTTTTCAAACAAAGTGCCTTCAATAATGTCTTGAAGATAATCACATATCTGTATGTATAATTCGTGTGCCATTATTCTATTATAAAATTTTCAATATTGTTACATTATCCACCGTAAACAAATATCACATTATTTTCCCAATCAAATATCTTGTAGATGAACATATAGTTAGCAATTTCTTCAATCCAAGTATAAGGATAACATATCCTCCACTTATATTCATCAGCAATACGAGTTTCAAACACATGGTTCAATGTATCCAATTCGTATCTGTAACTTCTAACGAGTTCTTCTTTAACTTTTTCTTCATCCTTATACTTTTCTTTGAATTTCTTTTCTGTATCCATCACATTTCTTACAGCAAGCTCTATAAGATTCTTGAATTGTTCTTTGTTCATCTTGCCGTAGAAACAATCTTCTTCTATATTTAAACTTGCATTGAATAATCGGCTAACATATTTCTCATCTTCATTCAGAAGAGTTGGCATAAGACTATAAGCCGTATCATATAACATTTGTTCTTTATTTAAATCCTCTTCATAAGAAAATAATTCTTCATCAGATTTAACAGTCTGAACTTTATCTGCTAAAGTTTTAGGTATATTATAAAAACTTAATCTAAATCCCATACATATACTATTTTAAATTCATTGTTCCCCATAACCATTCATTATAGGGAATGTTTTTAGCCTTATTAAATTCATCAATATCTTTATAAATTTCTTTTTCATCAATATCATTAGGGACAAATTCAATCTCACACGGTTTTGTAATTGGCCCAAACATATTGCTTTCAACAATATGGCCAAAATACAAGGGAGCAAAAGCTGCCATTTGTTCAAAAATGACATATTTTGGGTTAGTATCACTAAACATAATATTTTCTTGAATTGGAATACACCAATGAAATTTGTTGGGCTTTAATCTAAAAACTTTTCCTATATCTTCTGTCGTAAGTATCATGTCTATTTCAATTTTAATTGTTCTTTTCTGATGTTGATCAGCAAATCATTTACAAATTCAACGTCAATATCTTCTGGGAGAGTAGATGCAGCAATAGCTTCATCCATTACCTTTTTACGTTCATCAAGCATTGATATTACTTCATCATACTCATACTTATGATTTTTTACATCAAGCAAAAATTCTCTATCTATTCCACGTCTATTAACTATGAAACCCTTACCTTGTGCAATCTCCGTACACATTGCAATAAGTCTGAAAGCATGTGATACATTCTTCGCATCATAATTTTTATTCAAATTGCTTTCATAACGTACTGGATTACGATGTTTTTCCCAATCTTTATAATCCCGATAATCAATACAATGCTTCTGATAACCTGTCTGATTGTAACTAACCCAACAGATAGGTTTTTCTCCTTTTGAAACAGAGGAAAGGCGTAGTTCGTTAGACATTCCATCTTCACCTACCATTCCTTTGTAACCAATAGGTATTTGCTTATTGTACCAATTACACAATTGTAAAACATTATGTATATCATAAAAATCTCTAATGAAATCCACCAAATTACAGAGCTGTTTTATACGATATTTACGAAGTAAATCCTCATTTTCCCCACTTCCTTTTATTTCAGCAACAATATCTTTCATTTCATATTTGTATATTTCATTATAAGCGTTGTCTTTCTGAAAGATATTACTCAAAGTAAGTAAATCTATTTCTTCATTTAAAAAGAAATTTCCCCAATCATAGTAACATCCATACACGTCATGCATATTCGGAATATTCACAAGTCCGCAATATTGCTGTTTCAACCCTCTATGTTCCAACCAATTTTTAATGTTGCTACTACCTTGATTGTAAAAGGTATAAACAAAATCAAGAGGCTCAAGACGTTTTGTTACTGGGTTTACAATCTTCTTATTCAAACCTCTACACTTGCGTATTTGTTCAACCGCATATCCCCCAAAAGGTTTAAAGCATTGCTTGGTTATGAATTTATCCCTATATTTCTTAAGCTCTGTCATAATGGGATGTTCATATAATACTGCATTTCCATCCGCAAACAATGCTTCGAGAACAGTGGGGTTACTCTTAAGTAAAAGTAACATGAATTTGTTTAACTCATACCACATAATATCATTAGTTTCATTATGTATCTCACTTTGATAATCCAATCCTAGACCAATAAGTTGCTCTGCTGGTGCTAAGTATACGCCTCCATAGTCTTCATCGGAAGATGGTGTACTAAGACCATATAAATGTGAACCTCTGCGGAACTCATATAACAATAAACCTTGTTTTTTAATGTCTTCAAATGTATATTTCTTCATATTTTAATTCTCTTTTTTAAGTTCTTCGATTTTCTGTTGTAATATTTTCACTTCAAATTCGGCAACATTTAATTTATTTTGTAACCATTCCAATTTAGATTCTTTTTCTTTACCAACCTCAACAAATATAGCTTCCTCACTATTGATATCCGTGCAAATATATCCTTTGGAATTGACTGGTACAGCATCACAATTGTCTTCCAACGCACACCCTGCACAACGCCATTCTTCTTCATATGGTTTACAAACCATATAATCTTTTCCATTAAGAGTTATAATATCCCCTATTTTATAATCTGTTGTTTTCATAATTTTCTAATTCTACCGCAAATATACAAAAAAATTCCCATAACTCGAAAATTATAGGAATTAAATTATGTTAAAACCAAATATGTATTTCGTCATTTCCTTTTTTATCACCTGAATGATAAAAATCTGTCATCTTCCCATTGATTGCACCGTAGCCCATTCCGTCATCTTGGAGTATCAAAGGAACAGTATCTAGGAGTTCGTTATCATTTTCAATATAAAATCTATCATTTTTCTTATCCTCCTTGAAACCGATATTCATTAACCCTTCTCTTAATGTGATATGAGGAATTAGAAATCCTTGAAAATCAAAATCAGCTTCAGTTAAATCCTCAACTTTTCTATTACCAAGTTTATAACCGTCTGGATATTTTGCGATTGATTTTTTTGTTTCCTTAAGCCATTTCGGTTCTTTTTTCTTCTTTTTCTTTTTCATCTCTTTCTTTAATTCTGTAAACATAATACTCTGCCATCAATGCCACGCATTCAGCTTCCAAGTCAATGTTTTGCTCTTTTAATTTCTCACAATCTTCCTGTGTTATATCGTGAATTGTCTTATTGTTTAATACTTCTTTGATTGTGTTATAAATATCCAATTCCACTAACTTATTATAATGGTCTTTGGCCATATACTTCAACATCTCAACACAAGTGTTGTCATTGATAATCTTTTCGAAAAAATCAACATCAAAGTCATTAATTTCTTTATAATATGGATCCATTATAACTCTCCGAATTATTGGAAAGATTACAACTGAAAAATCACTAAATGGAAAAATATCATCAACATATTTATCTTCATTGATAAGTTTCTTTGCCATTGTATGCATTGCTTTTGCCACACATTTCTTTTTGAAATTATCTTCAATTCTATCCAAAAATCCTAATCTGTTCCAAAAATCAACAATTTCCTCGTCTGTATTGCAATCTTCAAATTTTAAATCTTTCACAAGTTCTATCATAATGTTCTAATTTAAATTGTTTATATATTATAAGATAACAAATCAACACAATAATATCAAGCCATTAACCCTTATAAAAATCATATCCAAATAACGCAAAATCCCCTTTGCAAGGATCATCTGGAAATATTTCTTTCAGTCTATCGGTTATTTCCACAACGGTTTTCCAATCATTACTTTTCCTATTTGTCAAACCTAATTCTCTTGCTGTATTCCCAACATGAACATCAAGAGGTATATACAATTCCGAACTTTCCACTCCGTTCCATATGCCAATATCAACTGGTGAATCTTTTCTAACCATCCACCGTAGAAACATACACATTCTCTTACAAGCACTGGTTGGCATCACAAACTTCTTCGACTTTGAACATATTTCTTGTAATTTATATGGTAATTCCTTGCCCTGATGTAGCCAATGTTCGGCAAGGAATTCTAACTTTCCATAACAGTCATATGTCTCAAATAAAATGCCAAATATTCTATGCAAATCCTCATATTTAACAAACCGATAAAAAACATCGTTATTGTCTTTGAATTTTTCATATTTCCGATTCATCAACCATTCATAAGGTTTCCCTTCAAACATATCATCAATCACTTTGCACTTCTTGACAATTTGTTTCCTGTTACCAAACGCAAGATAGGCACTTATAAAACCACTGACTTCTATGTCTTGTATTTTAGTGTATTGTCTGGGAAATATGATAGGATCTTCTTTGAAATACTCCATATCTTCATATTTCTCAGCCAACTCTATCAATAATTGTTTTCTATCGTATTCTTGTAGATAATACATTGTCTGTAATATGTTTTAAGTGTTCTGAAATCCGTATATTTTCCATTATCCTCGGCAAATATTGGTCAAGCAATTCCAATGTCTCTTTATGGTTAACATCCATATCAAGATTCCAATATATTCTCTTCCGTACTTCCAGGTGTTCGTTTTTAAGATATTTATCAACGAATTCTTGAAGATTTTGATATAGTATTTTGTCTTGATTACTCATAAAAATCTTTCTTCTTAATAAGTGTCTCATTATATTCTTTCCAACTTTTCCTTTTATTCAAAAATGTTATCGGTACATCCTTTGCTGATGGGAATAAAGTTAAAGATATAAAGGGGCTAACATCACATTAACTCCTTTATATCGTTTTATGTGGTTATTTATCACTTCTTAAAGAAGAGAACTACTCTATTCCAATTGTTTTCCGTGTATGGCTGTTCAGCATCGCCAATGCCTTCAGTTTCAATTCTATTAGCGTCAATACCGAATGTGTTTACCAATACTTTCTTAACAGATTCTGCTCTCTTGGTAGACAACATTTTATTATAAGAGGTTGAACCAGTTTTCTTATCTGCATAACCTTTCAAAACAATGTTAAGTGTAGTATCGTTCTTCATCGCTTCTGCAATGCAGCTAAGATTTGCCATCTGTACCTCGTCAACCTTGTATTTGTTGATTTGGAAGGAAACGACATTGGGAAGCGTAGGAGAAACGTCTTTGGTACTGATATAAACAGTATCATGTACTGCCTTTGCTTTTTCAAGACTATCAGCCAAAGATTGATTAGCTGCTCGTAAATCATTAATCTTCCGATTCAACGCATTATATTCAACAGGATCAATTACATTGACAAACTTGAAATTATGTGTGCCATTTGAATTCTTAAATTTGTAAGTTACACCAACTGATAAACTAACATATGAATGATCAATCGCTTTATCAGGAAGATAGGTATATGCAGGAATAATATTTAATTGCCAAGCCTTCTTTTTATCGAAGTTCCAATTAATTTCTACGCCGCCTTTTACAGCTACACTATTGCTGACATAATCATAGGTATGAAACCATCCTGTACCAAGTACACCAACAAACTCCCAATTTCTCGGCTCTCCCCTATATCCGCCAAATATATTTGAGAAGTTAAACAAAGCGTCAACTCCGAGCATTGTATGGTCTACAACTGTCTTCCCCAACTCGGAGAAACCTCCTTCCAATTCAATCTGCGCTCCGATATTAGGATTGAAATATTTTCCAAATTTAATCGTTGCCATCGGATTGATGTTGGGCCAAAATGCATTAGTCTGGTGATGATTTTGCAAAGACCAACTTCCGCCTCCATAAACGCCAATAAAAGCGTTGTCATACCATTTACTGTCTTTAACATCTGTCTGCAAGGTCTGCGCATTTACATTCATACACAGAATTGCTGAAAGAAACAAAAACAAAATCTTCTTCATAATTTTTTACTTTTTTATAATTTTAAATTGTTTATTTTTAATACCGCAAAGATACGGTAATTTTTCTATTCGACAAAATAATTCCAAAGAAATCTACTAATTTTCTTATCTTTAATACTTTTTTACATTGAATCTATCTTTCAATTTCTCCAAATCTGTTTGTGTAATTTCCTTGTCATTGCTCTTATTCTTTTCTTTCTTTGGTTTATCCTCAATCTTGTCCTTATTGAATTTTCTACTCAATGCTTGCACCCTTTCAGAAGCACAAAACGGACATTCTTCACCACTGTAATAAAAATGATGGATACTGCAATACTTTTTAATGCTGTCAGTCATAAGAATAAAAGTTTTAAATGAAATTTGTATATATGTAAAATTACTTTTTAGGAACAATGCCATAGGCAATACAGCCCATTCTAATATCATTATTAACATTCTTACCATCGTAGATAATCTTATCTCCGAATATAGAAATGACTTCTGTGCCTGTTGGAAGCAATGGAAACAACCACAATGGAATAAGCATCAGTCCCTTTGTATTTAAATACTTTTGTTTCTTTTCCTTGAATTCCTCTTCTGTAATCTTTTCCTCTTTAAACAAATTTTCAAGATAATTAATGTCTTCCTTAATATCATCATCGTTTGCCCATTTTCCAAAACGCAGTTCCTCACAATCCTTAGCTGTAAGGTTTGCCCAATCAATGTATTGTTGCAAATGGCTATGAGCCTCACTAAGTGCTGAATTAACGTCTTTCCTTGCAAAAGCATCAGTCCATTTCGAATACTGCTGTTGCTCGGTAACTCTATTCATTACCCATGTCAGAATGTCAATAATTTCTTTCTTCATATTATAACTTTTATAATGTTTTAATTTTCCTTTGATTCTTTGATAAAATATCTTTTGATTACCAGATTCAAAATGCTGAAAATACAAGACTTCTTATACATTTCTTTTTTCTCTTCTTCTGTCAATGTGAATTGATAATCTGTTTCATGGCGATATTCTCTCTTATTGTCTAATATTTCTTTTTTCTTTGCGCTTCTTTTATATAAAATATCTGAAACATTTCTGAATGGTTGATGAAACGTAACAGTATCTCCGTTTGAAAGTCTTATCTTATAAGATACAAATATTTCTTTATCATCTCTTTCCTCAGACCATTCTTCTATAATTCTGTCTGAGAACATTCGTAAATTAAGTATGAACTGTTTTTTAATATCATAGAAGATCCTGCTTTCTTTCGGAGTAAATCGTTTCTCTTTAATATAGGCATTTACTTCTGCACATAGCAATATCGCCCTGTCTATTATATCATCATTGATTTTGTATTCAGCCACTTGAGATAATAGAAATGGAAAATATTCATTTATCTTTGTCGGTACAATAGGCTTTCCGTTTATTTCAAATAAACGATGTACATTTTCATATATGATTTTCCTTATATGTTCCCTGTATTTAATTGTTCCTTTATCCATTATTACAGATGATGAAGGATTAAACACATATGCCATTATCCAATCTGTAAAATATTGCTCTATAGCATCCATAAGATTTTTATTAATTTTGATTTAACGATGCAAAGATAGAATATTATCAGTGTTCTACCAAATATTTTTAGTTAAAAAATGATAACATATAGGATTTTCAATATGAAATACAATATGATGGCAACAACATTGAAATATATGCCATCTGTATCAATCGTATCATTTGGTATATAATTATCTGATTTCCAATTCTCTCTAAAACTCTTAAAATCAGGAATATTGATAGTAAACCACAATATCTTTACTTGTTTAATTGGTATATAACAATGTATAACTTCTATGACAGTTCCTACGAACAAGCCAAATATAATACTTGTCAATATACCCATTCCAAGTATATCGAAAATAAACATAAAGATGAGTGTTCCAACAAATAGCCATACCTGATGTTTTGTCGCATTTTTGAATATTTGCCAAATTTTCTTGATTTTATTTATAATTTCAGACATTATTATATAGTATAAAGATTGTAAATTATAGTATTTTATAAATAGTCTATGAAACGAGGAATTGTGTATCTAATATATGACTCATCACAAAATTTATATAAGATTGGTGTCACAAAGGGGACTGGTGAGAAACGTCTTAAACAATTACAAACAGGTAATGCATCTGAATTGCAAATCATCCACACTCACGAAACTGAATTCCCTTATCGTCTTGAAACGATGCTGCATAATAAGTTCAAAAACAATCAAATATTAAATGAATGGTACGAATTACCAATTGAAATTGTACTTAACTTTAAAACGGTCTGTATCGAAACAGAAAACATCATTAATATAATGAAAGATAACTATTTCTTTGCTAAGAATCTTCGTTAGTTTTATTCCTTTTTTCCTTGATTTTATCAATAGCCTCTTTGATTGCCCTTTGCTTCAGCTTCTTTGCTATTACATCCCCATGGCATAAATCTCCTTTATGACAATAACAACCAATGTAGATTGTGTCATATTTCTTATATGCCTCATACATCCTATCCCATTCGTCTTGAAATTGTTTGTTTAATTTCAACATTTCATTGAAATATAATTCATATAGCTGTACTGCTTCTTCTCTCGAACCCACAACATACTTAGCTAAGGTTTTCTTACTTTTAATATGTGTATATGGATTACTCATTACGTTGGGGCGAGAAACATCAAAACTGTTCTCTCCACTATGTTCCTCTTCCAATTTGCAGTATCTAACTACTTTTGCCATATTGCACGTTTTATTTTGAAAAAGTTATCCCTACCTTTGTCATGATAGGGATAACCGTATAAATAATCATTTCTTTATCTTGCTTAAATCCAAAAATGTGGAAGTATTTCCACCAGTAATAACTGTTGGTACTGTTCCATTCCATTTATCTATCCACATTTGTTGTAGGATTTGTGGAGTTAAGGCTTGCGACTTCAATTCATTGGCTTCCTTTTCTGCTCTTGCCTTTACTAATACCTTCTCGGCTTCTGCTTTAACGACTTCCAGCTCGTTTTGCGCTCTTTGGGCTTCTTGAATAGCTGCTGTTTTAGCTGTTACTGCATCCACAATTGACTGAGGATATTTCAATCCCGATGTTAACTGCTCCAATTGAAAATTTTCTTTACTAAGTGATGCAGATAAATAACTCTCAATAGCTTTTTCGATGCTATCCCTGTGACTTACAATATAATCAGTCGTAAATGTATTTAATTGTATTCTAAAAGCATCTTTAATATAGTTATAAAGTGTTGTATTTATCACTTCCTTTAAATCCTTTCTATATTTCTTAAATATCTGAGGTGATTTACCGTCTATGATTTTTAAAGATACTGTAGGATCCACAATAAATTCAGAACCATCTTGTGCATTAATATTGAATGGTTCATAATCTATTGTTTGAACGTAAGCAGGATATTCATATATCTCAGTTGTTATTGGATTATACCATATAGTTCCAGTTACTAAAGAAACATCATCTACTCCCTTGTTCGAACCATACTTATTTACCTTAATTCCCTCATAACCTGCGTCGACACGTTCATAACAGGAACTCAAACTTGCCGTCATTAAAACAGCACAAATCAAATACAAAATTTTTTTCAATTTCAACATAATGATAAAACTATTAAAGTTAAAAATAATATTTATTCTTCTTTTCTCCACAAATTTCTTATATTAAGAAAACATCTTGTTTTATAAGATACAAATAACATTATCACCATCAAAAATATACCAACAATATTTTCAATTGTATTTGCTGCTGTTATCATCGACAATCCACTATTGATCACAAACAATAGTATAATAACCCACACTACAAATAGCAATACGTCTAAAAACTTAATCTTCATCTTCGTTTTTTCCTTTCTTTAATTTTCCTTGTTTATAGTACAAATAATCCCTAAACATCCAATATGTGTAATAACATATTACCCAAACGCAAACAATACATGCAATACATAACCACATAATTCTCAAAATATATTAGTTTGCCAAATGTCTTTTACTCACAATACCTTCCATTACCGAGTCATTTCCATCTATTGCATAATCAACATCTTTGTTGTATTCAAATGGAGGTCTTTCATATAAGAAGCAAACGCTTGTTAAAATACCATCCAATGATGTTTCCCTAAAACTACCATAAGGTATATGATATCGCTGCAATATTCTTTCTACTCCTTTTAAATCCTTGCTGTCACTGGCATTGAGAATGACTATTGTTTTATTATATTTTGCCCACGCATCATATAGCTCAGACTGTTCTTGATTTTGTAATTGATATTCCACAATTGAATGTGCTGCTTGTATTCCTTTTTGTATCGGACTTAATTGTTTCAAAACAATGCAGTACATCTTTAATAAATCTACTTGTATATCTACGTCCATCTCTGTATTATATATGATTTTAAATTTTGCTTTTAATTTCTTTTGTTTATCAACCTTTTCTAACCCGATATTCTTTAAATCCACTATGCATATATCTTCACATTGTGTCATTTAAAAATTAAACATTTAACTCTCTTATTATTTTAACACTGCAAAGATACAACAAAAATTTCATACTTGCAAGCGAATTAATATAATTTTATAGATATTTATCATTATAGATGATATTATTGAAAATATGGAAGGAAAAGTTATCATAGAAAATTATATAAGAAGCGTTGTCAATGACTTCATCCAAGACGTGAAGAAAGAGAGTGCAATAAGAAAAGTTATCAGAAAAACTGTCAATGAGATGCTTGACAAAATAAATGAAGATAAGGCTGATAGCAAAGAGGGGGATAGTGAAAGTATGCGTATCAAACGTAACACTGTAATGAAACTATTGCGTAATGACAGATTAAAGGTTTCTAAATTTGCTTATGATATTTGGCATCCAAAAGACCAATCTGACAAGGATACCGCACGTTCTTTGTTTTCCAAAAAGGTGAATGGAACACCTGATGCTGATGGGAATGTTAGGGAATTTACCGATGAAGAAATTTCCAAGTTGTATAAATTGTTAAGAGGAACTTAAAAAACTTGTATAAATTATATTTTTGTCTCAAAAGAAAAAGTGGGTTATCATTTTGTCCTGATAATCCACTTTTAGTATATTATATAAGGCGATTTTCAACTCTCATCTTCAACTCTGTGCCATATATGTTGATAATCCTTGCATACATACTTTCCTACCGTCAACCCTCCTTTCAAACAGAATTGATGTAGGATTTCTTCAATATTTAAAAGATTCTCATTGATATATTTATCCAACTCCACCATATAAAGCTGTGCCTCTTTTTCGTATAGAGTACCATTCTCCATATCTTCTTCTGTTCCTGGAACTGCCTTGTCTGTCAATCCCAAAATAAGTGCCATCTGTTCATATTTGTAAGTACCGCCATAGAGGTTGTCTTTCGCAATACCTACCGTTTCATCTGTCAATGCTTGTACATTCAGATTTCTAATTAGTTTCAAATGGTCTTCTGTTAAATTCACATATATTCTTGCCATAATTGTATCCTATTTAAATTTGTTTATTTTTATGTGCTGCATTTTTTCAATACTAATTTTTATAATCTGTCTTACCCGTTCCTTTGTAAGCCCAAACATATCAGCAATTGTTTCAGGTGTTCGTTCTTTATGTTCAATTCCAAAGAAGTATTTAACAACTTCCCTATCTCTTTCTGGAAGATGACTCAATAGGAATTTTATTAAACTGCTTTTACTATCCTCTTCAATATATTCCTCAACATTGTTGCTTGCAGTCTTATTTGCAAATTCCCCAACTAATTCATAATCGACATCATCCTCAACAGATGTAGTGAGGGGTGAATCAATGGATTGAATGGTGTATTGCATTAAGTCTTCTTTATTCGGAATAGTAACATTATATTCCTTTTCAAGAATTTCAACCAACTCTTCCTCTGTTGGATATCTATTATGTTCTCCAAAGAATTTCTCCCTGCCTTTATTTGCATATTGATATACTTTTTGAGCATTTACGGGCTGTATGGTACGTTCTTTTTCTATAAGGTAATTGTTTATATATTTCCTTATCCAAAAAACAGCATACGTGATAAAACGTCCTTTAAAACTTAAATCGTAATTATCAATTGCAGTCATCAATCCGATATTTGCCTCATTTATCAAATCAAGCAAATTGTTCTGATTTGAAAAACGTCTTGCAACAGAAGCGACAAATCTTTGGTTACACATTACCAATTTTTGCTTTGCTTTCTCCCTTTCCTTAGAAGAGTTACTGTTTCTTGCAATTTCTAATAACTTCTTTTCCTCATGTATGTTTAACAAAGGATAATCTCTTATATCATTAAAATATGCAAGGGTAACTTCATTTCTATTCCAATAATTGCTACTTTGGACTTTACAATCTACTATCATTGTTTACGTTTCAAGATTACCATACTTCTGTTATTCTCATCACGTGGCATATTTTCTGGAATTGCCACATCTTCCATATATGTAATGAACTTATACAAGCAAGTCTTTGATTCTTCACGTCTAGTAAGTTCCCTACCTTTCATAGTCAAAACAACTTTTACCTTATTCCCGTCCTTAATAAACTCTTTCGCCTTATTTACTTTAATAAGCAAATCATGTTCAGAGATATTGGTATTAAGCTGTACTTCTTTCAAGACTGATGTAACTTTCTTCTTAGCTTTCGCTTGTTTCTTCAACTCGTAAAGATATTTAGAATAATTTTCCATTTTTACAATTGCAGGTCTCGCTTTTCCATTGATTTCAATCAAATCAAGCTCATTCTTATCTGCAATTCGCTTTGCCTCTTCCAAAGAAACTACCTTATTAAATCCTTCCTCATTAATTGGACTGTAAATAAGTCTTACTATATCATACCCAGTAATATCTTCATTGATACGAGGTTCATTAAAAGTCACATTCTTTTTTGAAAAATTGTTTGCCATATTGCTTTATTAGTAAGTTAAATAATAAAATTCAGTAATTTATAAAATGTTATTTTTCTGAGAGATACATCTTCTTGAACATATCATCTTTCATACTCCACAATTTTTGATATTTCTCGTAATCTGTATCCTTAAGTCTAGTTATTTTTTCTTTTTGTAATTTTATTTCTTTCATTCTGTCCAATTGTACATAATCATAAACATCCAAGTCCATTCCTTTTGTACAATCTTCCATTATTCGTAAAATTTTATCTTTATCCCCATTTCCGTCAAACAATGAATTACCTAAAACAGTTGTTGCAACTTTTTTACCCTTAAATTCGGCAGTAGCCGTCCTTAAACAATTCTCAAGAGCATCATAATCAAGAAATACTCGATTTTTGTTTGGATAATTACAGATATACATTAAAGAAATCGTAGGATTATCGTTCTCTTCAATCGTAAGCCTTGTACCCATCTTTCTAAAATCTCCGTATCCTGTTGTATCGTTTTTCTTGTCAATATATGGGTATTTCATTCTCATTTTTGATTGAAAACCGTTAGTAAGCATACAATATATGCTTGTACCGACTAAAATTACATCGTAATCATCAGTTTTCCATATCAAATCTTCATTTGTTATAATCTTCATTTCTTTTCAATAATTTTTGATAAAAAATCAAATGAGTTTCATGTGTCCTACTCTCTAACTCTTTATATGTCATCCATCTATATCTATCAATTTCAGGGGTTTTACCATCTTCTGTAAAATTTGAATGACATTCGTTAGGGTCGATATTAGGGTATTCTAAACCAAAGGCAATTGCTGTCTTTCTTGGATTTTGAAGAACACTTCCAAGAGGTATTAAATAGCTACTTTGGCAATCTTTCATCGAAAGACCAGTTTCTTCTTTAAATTCTCTTATTGCGGCATCCACCCAATGTTCATCTCCTTCTGTACCACCCTTTAGAAACGCCCAATAATCAATGTTTTTCCATCTTTCGCCTCCTGGATGTCCTACAAAGAACTCCATCTCATTGTTTTTATTCACTCTAAAAGGAATGATTCCTGCTGAATATTTCATATATTATTTATTTAAAATTTGACGATTTTTTAAGTTCATAAATCTTATTCAGTTCATCGGATGATATTGTTCTTGGCATCTTCTGTCTGATATAAATGTGTAAATCTCCATATGTTCCATTTGTTTTTGGCATACCAAGTCCTTTTAATATATAGACATTTCCGTCTGTTGTTCCTTTATTGATATCAAATTTGTGCATTTTGCCATCAATGCCCTTAACGGATTGCTTCTCTCCTATAATACAGTCTAATACTGGTACATCAATAAGCGTAACCAAATCATACTGATTATTAGGATCAATATCAAAATCTTTATGTTTTGCAATTTTGAATATTATTATAAGGTTTCCGATATCACCATCAGCACGTTCACAATAATTACCGCCACCTACTAATGGCATATATGCCCCATCACAACATCCTGATGGAATTTGAATATTCTTTGTAACTGTTTTCCTCTCTAAACCAGTTCCATGACAATAACTACAAGCATTCACAATATACTCTCCCGTGCCATGACAAGTAGGACAAGTCGTTGTTTGCTGCATTACAGCAAAACCTGTACGAGAAGTCTTTATAATATATCCTTTTCCTTGACAAGTAGGACAAGTTTCCACTCTTCCGTTCTTTCCTAAACCACTTCCATGACAGTGTGAACAAGGTTCGTTTCTTTCGTAAGAAAATTTTTTTGTTGCATGATTATATATTTCTTCAAGTGTAACTGTTAAATTTAGTTTAATATCCTTCCCCTTACGCTTCTCATATTTGAAATTTGCCCCATCGTCAAACGGATTGAACGGATTAAACCCAAAACCTTTGAAAAAATTATCAAAATCCATTGTACTGAAACCACTAAATCCACTATCAAAGGTTGCATTTTCATCACCAAACTTATCGTACTTTTCCTTTTTCTCCTTATCCGAAAGGACTCCATAAGCTTCGGCAATTTCTTTGAATTTTTCCTCGGCTTCTTTTTTTTCTTTCTCAGATTTACCTGCATAACGATCTGGGTGGAATTTAAGGGCTAATTTTTTCCACTTCTTTTTAAGTAAAGAATCGAAATCTTTTCCTTTAAGTTTCTTTTCTTCATCTGTTATACCTAATATTTTATAATAGTCTTTCTTTGCCATATTCTTTACTTTTCAACGCTGCAAATTTATAGTTTTTATCTGTATTGCCAAAATTATTATAGTTAATTATTATTAATATCTTTCATTGTTTCGTCGATACTATGATATACTTTTTCCCCGATAAAAAAATCATATTCTTTTAAGTTTGTAAAATAAAGTAATTTAATATGATTCTTTCTACATAATTCTAATTTTGTAATATCTCTTTTATATAAATTATTTGTATGTCCTTTATCAAAGAATTTAACATATTTAAAATGCTGTACCCCTTGACATTCAATAGCTATATTATACTCTGGCAGATAAAAATCTAAACTAAGTTGACTTCTTCCTTGTTTCAAAAAAGAAGGCCTATATTGATAATCATAGGCAATATTATTATCAGTTAAATAATTCATCCATTCTTTTTCCATTTTTGATAATTTACATTTAGGACAACCCTTGCCTTGTATGTGGTCATAAGCAATTTGTTCAAATTCACCATGAATAGGGCAAATAATCTTGACTTTATTATAATATCCGTTATATTGTGTTAATGAATAGTCATATCTATTATGGTGAACTGCTCTTGCTTTTGTTATCCAATCCTCATTTGATGTCATTAATTTTTTATAGCTTTCTTCTTTTCTGCATTCAGGACATCCATAACCATTTAATGCTTTATATGCTAAAACTTCAATTTCTCCATGTATAGGACATATTAATTTTATTTTTTTCTTACTATTGATATAATTTACTTTGGAATAATCATATTTGTTACCATATATCTCTTTTAATTTTTCTTTTACTTCTTCATTTGAAAATGAATTTTTACAATGAACAATATGGCTTGCACATTTTTTACAACCATACCCTAGTAAATGAGAACATGCTTTTTGCCAAAACTCACCATGAATAGGACAAATAATGCAAATTTTATCTGTTATTTTATCAAAATTTACTTTTGAATAATCGTATTTATCACCATGTTTTTCTCTTGCTCTCTTAATAAAATCTTGATATGTGATTTTTCTTCCATCAACAGAACATTTATGACAGCCGCATCCTTGTAAATGGGAATGTGGCAAAACCCAAAATTCTCCATGAATAGGACAAATAATGCAAACTTTTGTTTTACTATTGATATAATTTACTTTGGAATAATCATACTTATCGCCATGTATTTCTTTAGCTTTTTTAATAAAAATATCAGTATTCAGTCTCATAATTCTAATATATTATATATAATAAATATATAATAATTTCAAAAAACTTGATACTTGAATACTGATATATTAAAATTAACTTTTATTTTGCATCTTGAACTTCTGCATCGCTATCATCTGTGGGATTACTCGTATTTGCTGATGTGTGATCGCTCGTATTTGAAGCAAAATTTCCAAATATGTCATTAAACGGATTACTTTCACCCGTTTGTTGAGAATTGTTTCCATAAGCCTTAGATGTAATTCCATACCACCTATTATTTATATCATTCTCAACATTGGAAAGATTGTTATAATCTGAATTTTTCTTCATATTATTCAGCTCTTCAACCTTTCCGTTAAAGAAATCCTTATCCTCTTGTGAAAGTTTGCTATCATATTCTTTCATGCTGTTTTCAGTCTGATAAATCAAACTCTCACAGCGATTTTGTTTATCGGCTTGTTCCTTGATTTTCTTATCCTCTACCTCATGTTCTTTTGCTTCTTGCTTAATACGCTCGATTTCTTCTTGAGACAAAGAATTATTGTTTTCAATGGTAATATGCTGTTCCTTACCAGTTGCCTTATCAGTTGCAGAAACAGTCAAAATTCCGTCTGCATTTAAATCAAATTTCACAACAACCTGCGGAACGCCTCTACGTGCTGGCATAATACCATCTAAACTAAATATACCTAATGATTTATTATCCTTTGCCATTGTTCTTTCACCCTGTAAGACGTGAATTTGCACACTAGTTTGATTATCCGCTGCTGTTGTGAAGACTTGTTCTTTTGTGCAAGGAATAGTTGTATTAGCTTCAACCAATGTGGTCATTACGCCACCCATAGTTTCAATACCTAATGTTAATGGTGTTACATCAAGTAATAAAATGTCAGAAGCATTCGAACCACCTACGATTGTATTAGCCTGGATTGCAGCACCTTCCGCAACTGCCAGATCAAGATTTGCACTCTTAATAAGTTTTGTACCAAATTCACTTGTTAGTCTCTCTTGTACATAAGGAATACGGCAAGAACCGCCTACCAAAAGAATGCCATCCAAATCACTTGCATTGATATTTGCTTTCTTCAAAGCTTCCTTACCACAATTGATAACCTTATCTACATACGGGGCAATCATTTGTTCAAACTTAGCTTTTGTAAGAGTTGCGGTAAGATGGAATGGGGTATTGTCTTTTACACCAATATAAGGAATGTTAATCTCCGCAGAAGGTGAACTACTTAATTCAATTTTAGCTTTTTCAGCAGCTTCAATTACACGACTCATGGCTTGGCTATCATTGGTAATGTCTACACCATTTTGTTCTTTACAAACATCAACAAGCCACTGTGCTACTATTTTATCCAGATCACTACCACCAAGATATACATCTCCATAAGAAGAAAGTATTTCAACTACTCCATCTGAAATATCAGCAACTGAATTATCAAGCGTAGAACCACCATAGTCAACTACCATATATTTTCCACCCTTTTTCATATCAATATTAGATGCAAGTAGTGCGGCTGTCGGTTCTGCAATAATTCTCAATACATTTAATCCTGCCAATTCACCTGCTTGTTTTGTTGCTTGTCGTTGAGCGTCATTAAAGAATGCAGGAACTGTGATTACAGCGTCAGTAATAGTTTCTCCTGTATAATCCTCTGCAATTTTTTTCATTTTCTGAAGAATCATAGAAGAGAGTTCTTCTGGTGAATATTCTCTACCTTCAATTGATACACGAGGTACGCCATTTCTATTAACTACATCATATTGTACATGCTTGATGTGTTCTTTGATTTCATCATAAGTTCCACCCATAAAACGCTTAATCAATACAACCGTTTCTTTGGGATTTACTACTTTTTGCCTGTTCGCAGCAGCACCTACTTTACGTTCACCATTCTTAATCATAATCACTGATGGTGTTGTTCTACTACCTTCTTCATTTACGACTACGACTGACTTGCCATTCTCAATAATGGCGACTTCTGACAGGGTACTACCCAAATCAATTCCTATAGCTTTAGACATATTTTAATTTCTTTAATTTATACTTTATTATTAATAATTTATATGAAAATTTTTATAAGAAAGAGAAAGGAACTAAGTTTTGTCTTAATTCCATTCCTCTTATTTCTTTTTTTTTTATTTAACAATACTTGTAATTGCTTCAAGTTTGTTCTTATATTGCATTACACTATCTTGCAATTGTTTATTTGTTTCACTAAGTTTCTTCACACTTGCCTCAAGCTCTTCAATACGCTTCTTATAGTCAGTTTCGTTTTTATCGCATCCACACTTGCAAGTGTCGTTTGATTTATCAGAAAACTCTTTTCTCTCATCAAAACCTTCGTTCTTTACACACTTACCATTCTTGTATTCCTTGTCACTGTGTGTAACGTGCTTGCCATTTTCGTATTCATCGTAAACACTTCTGAAATAGGTTTCATTTTCTTTCTTATCTTCATTATCAGAAGATTTTCTGCTCTCACTTACTTCGCTTATTACGTCCATAAAGACATTCAAAAGTTCTTCAAATTTAGTCATATCTTTATTCTTTTTATCAAGTTTATAATTTAACTTTCACTATCTATATATACAACAGTCGTGCCAAACTTATTAAACTGACAAAATGTCAGAATTTAGAAACAATATCTTTATAATAAGATTCTTCATTGTCAATATTCCCTCTTGTCTTCTCACTTACCAAATTATAGAATTCCTCCATCTTCGTTTTTGGCAGTACAGAGTTTTCCGAAAGATATTTTGCTGATGCTTTCAACATTTTCAACCATTCATAACTTTTGAATGTTGAACGTACTTCATTCCAACATTTATCAATGGTTTGTTTAATTTCTTTATCAATATCATCTTGATTAGTTGGTTTAAATATACTTCCACAATCTGTTGATTTTACATCATTAAGATAAGTGGTAACAAGTGAGCTATTACCTAAAAGATAATCTCTTACATAACGTGAAGCTAATGTAGTTGCCTTACGCAAATCACTAGAAGCACCAGTTGTCAAGTGTTCCCGTCCAAATATGACTTCTTCTGCAACATATCCGCCCAATGATACTTTAATCATATCAAGTATTTCTTTTGCAGATTGAGGTCTGTCATTTGGTTTTATTTCAGGCATCATAAATCCACCCGAATTAACGTCAGTAGTTACTGAACGAACAGATTTAGGCATCTTATGAAACAGTTTTGCATACATTACAAAATGTCCAGATTCATGAACTGCAACTAATGCTTGTGTATCATCTTTCTTGCTCTCACGCAAAATTTCAACCCTTAGTTTTTCCTTGAATTTATATCTTCCTACCTTTGTATCATCCTTATACACTTCAGCATAAGTATATCCTCTTGAATGGGAATATTTAATAGTGTCAATTGTCTGACCTTCTTTGTAAGCTTTCTCAATAACAAAAGGTAATTTACTTCTTACTATTTCCTGAACTGTTGAAAATACAGGACGTGTACCATGTGTAGGAAATACACCTTCTTTATACAAGATATTGTTGATACTCTTATCGAAAACAAGTTTGTAACCAGTTTCCCTTAATGTAACATCAGCATATTTATCCAACTGCAATTGAATAATCTTCTTAAAGGTTTCAGAAGAAAAAGAAGGATAAATCACGTGTATATTCCCCAAACGTGCAATTTGTTCATTTCTGAAACGTCTTTTCAATGCTTCCTTAATATCTACAATTGTTAACTTTTTAGTCATTTCGTGAAATTGGTCAGGTGACATATCTGGATTTACATCAAAACTGATACGGTATGCTTCATCCAAATTTGCAATCACAAAGATAACTGAATCTTTGAAATTAAGTGTATAACCTTTCTGATAATATTCAGAACATTCATTAACCAACATGAATATTTCATCAATATTCATTGTCTTAATCATATTATGGAAATCTATTTTATCAATTTGTTTTCTCGTTCTATCATAATACTCATAAATCCTTTCAAGATAATGATCTCTAATAAACATTTCATTACTCGAATTAATACTATCAGCAATTAAAACTGGTCTATCATAACCACAATCACCTTCAATATATTCGCCTCCTTTTGGGTTTTTTTCTTCCTTCAGATGAAAATTAAAAAAATTTCCAAATGTTTTCTTTTCATATTCACCAAATCCTTTCAGACATTCATCGGCATTTACCCATACTCCATTTTTTAATTGAATAGGTGTCTGTCTGTTGATAATCTCCATATATCTCATAAGACGAAGCATGGAACGTACATTGCCATAATTATGCTTCTTCTCAAGAATACCAGTATCTAACAATTCCCAAAATGTTTTCAAACCACTTTTCTTATCCTTTTCGCATCCTGTTTCATCTAATGTTGCTGCATATTGGAATTCATCGTAAATGAACATGCGATTTGAACGTTCGCTTGAAAGTTGCTCTTCGATAGTATCTTCGATTTCCCATGCATTCATTTCGTCTATCTGTGCGAAGTTAAAATAAACGTAATCTCTTTCGATTTGCAAAAGTTCTGAAATACGTTTAACTAATTGTGTCTTTCCGCAGCCACTCATTCCAAACAGATTGATAATCATAGGACGTTCCTGCAATTCAGGAAACAAAAACCATGTTCTCAAATTATCCATAACTGTATCAATTTGATAGTCAATACCAACAAATTCTTTTTTCAACTGTACAATGGCATCATTAATCAATTGATTTTTAGCGTTAACTTTCTCAATGTCAATCTTAATATTATTTTCCATATATCTAATAAAATACTTTTACTTTTCTATTTCCAAAAACAGTATAAACAAGAATTTTCACATCTATGTGGTTTACCTCTCAACAATTCAGTTTTATTTGCAGGACAATGACAAGATTTTCTCTGTTCTTTATTACCAACCAATGTGATTTTCTCCTTAAGTCCTAATATATCAATGTCTTTTTGCGATAAACAAGAAATGCTTTCAATATCAGGCTCTCCGCATACCTCCACATCAAAATTGAAATTGCTCCCGTAAGCCTTTAATATTTTATATATTTCAAGTCTGTCCTGCAAAGGGGCGTGAAATGTGTCATAAGGTATCGGTAATCCTTTATCAGTGAATCTTTCTTTGACGTGTTTGTACATATCAAGAATTGAAAATCTAACCCTTGTTATCTTATCACCTTTAAATGCTTCAATTACATTTATCATTGTTTGTTTTCCTTTTTCAGTAGGAATACAAGGATCAATTCTCAAGACTACTTGACTAATAGGAAATCCTTTTTCTATTAACTGTAAAAATTTCTCATGTGTTTGCTCAATAGTAGGAACAAATGGCTCAAGAACAGTAGAACCATAACCCGTACAAGTAAGATGAAGAATTATTTTATCTTTATTTTCAATCAATTTCTCAATCAGTTTATCCGTTAGGCGTTTTGTGATAATAATATTGCAATCATACAAATTATCAAACGCTGACAAGTTAAATGCTATCTCACCTGCTTCGGTGATTCCACATCTTTGTGTTTTATCTGCTATTGCCATATTAATAGAAATTAGTGTATTTAAAACATGCAGCTTCCTTCCATTGTATCCAAAATAGAGAAGTTAGTTGGGATAACAATAGGCATCTTCTTACGTTTAAAATCGCTTTTCACGTAACGGGAAACAACTTTATCTACCATTTCCTTATTATATTTCTCGTACAATTTCTCGATATAACTTGTAAAAGAGCTTGCATCACTAAAATAAACAACCGTTTGAAGAATGTCATCCACTTGGTTATAATTATCCGCACCTATCTGTTCCAAATCACTGTTTGAAATTCCAAGACCGTCTGTAGGAGTAAGTCTGATGGATGCCCACAATGCATTATACATCTTTTCATATGTATGAGACAAAGTGATATCATCATCTATAAGATTTTCCGCTTTCTTTTTGTATTCATATGCGATATATTTCGCCAACTGATATACTTCAGTTTTCCATAAACCTCCAATAGGATTGAAATCCCCTTGATCCCCGTGAATTGTGAAGAAACCAAGATAATGTTCTGTGAGGTTATCTGTATCAATGACAAGACCCTTATTGATACCTGCCAAATTGTACAAATAAGTCATTCTAAGACGTGCTTGAATATTACCATTTGCAATAGGTGTCTGATTTTCGGATCTATCTTCAATACCCTTATACGAGAAACCCTTTACTTTTTTATCTTCTTCATGCTCTACTATTTCCCCAAGCATATTTTCGTAAATCCATGAAAGATTTACAACACGAAAATCATCGCAAAATGCGTTACCTACAAGTTTTGAAGCATCATATTCTTCACTATGCATTACTTGATTTTTAATAGGAAGACTTCTACCAATAAATTTAATTTGTCGATTACTCCTTAGTGACACCTCATGACAAATGGCGGCACAAACTGTTGAATCAATACCACCACTAATACCTAACACCATAGAATCTAAGCCGTTTGACACAATGTAATTTTCAGTGGTCTCAATCAAGTGTTCAAATACTTTGCTATTTTCCATAATTTTTTGTATTACTAATTTAGACACTGCAAAGATACGGTAATGTTCTTATATCTCCAAATAAATAATAATTAATTTTTGTTAATTTGATAACAATTTTTTAATATCAAAATTCTTTACCTTAACAGCAATAACTACACCAATATCTTTCATTACATAGATACGACAATAAGCGAACTTCGGTTGAAGTACCTTTTCCACCTCATATTTAAAATCATTGAATACATTAAGGATATCTGCTTTCTTTGCCTTAATAGCTTTCTTGTCATCAACATCTAATGCAAATTGACAATATTCAAAATCATCCATATCATAAGATTTTTTATCTTGGTTACTTGCCTCAATCACAAATCCCTCATCTTCGATAAGATTATAAGTAGTGAATAACATCTTTTTAAATGGATTATTTAACAATTGTTCCATTAATTTATTTTTCGTAATCATGTCATTAAAATTTTTATCTAATTTATTATTCTATTAAAAATAAAACAAACGCAAAACAAAATAATTGCTCTGCGTTCAAAATCCTTTTTGACATATTGGAATACTTAACTTATTTTAAGTTGCGGCACCATGAATCGAACATGGATCTGAAGATTATGAGTCTCCCGCTTTACCTTTGAGCTATACCGCAATTTCTATTATAAATAGTACATATCTCTAAAAATACTTTTTTTCTAAGCGGTCTATAAGAGAGTCGAACTCTTGTCTTAGCATCGACAGTGCCACATCCTAACCGTTGAACGAATAGACCAAATTAAGCAGAGAAAGGGTTAAGTTGGTGTCTTATAAACGATTATTACTGGAATCGAACCAGTTACCCTATATACCCAAAATATATGCTCTAACCTAATGAGCTAAACAATCCGAAGTAACCAACTTTGTCACTACTGCTTTATATTTTAAATAAACTCAAAGAAAATTAAGACAGCGTTTTGATTTCGACAGGAATCGAACCTGTAACACAAACCTTGGAAGGGTTTTTATCTACCATTGATATACGAAGTATCTGTCTTCTCACTATTGAGTTATCTCTTTATTTCTTTCACATTGCAAATGTACAACTTTATTTCGAAACTACCAAATATTTTCCAAACTTTTTACAAAAAAAAATCAATCATCTTAATTTATATGATTGAATTTCATAAGTAACCATTAATGTTAATTCTTAACTTCCCCACCCTCAAACAGAAATTGGAGCATCTTTAATTCCAATTTCCGTACTTCATTATTCTTTCACCGTTAATGACCATTCCCTCATATATGAGGTTAAGGACTTTCTTAATTACCTTCTTCATGACTTCTTCGAAATTGAATAATTATCATAAATGTAAGGCGGTATTGTACAACTAGGATATATGCAGTTATTAGCATATTGTTTAAAATACCATTTCACGGCTCTTTTTGTTAAATTAAACATCTTTTTCATAACTTTCATCTTTTAAGAATTAAATTAAATTATTATTAAAGTCTACATTTTCATTCATTACACCAATAAATATATGTCATTCATAAAAAATATGTTAAATAACATATTTTATTGATACAAATCAATAAGACTAAAATAATGAATTATTATTTATTCTTGCGGAGAGCGGTGTACTCGAAACACAGACAAGCATTATGTCCGAAGCAACTTAGCAGGTTGTCCCTACACCTCGTAGGTTCACTCTCCAAAAATGACAGTTCCTATCCACACCCTAACTGTCAAAGGATAACTGGGATACGCTCAGTACAAGGTTTTCGACTTGTTATCAACAAGACCTCAGTGTTACGTTGCTCCGTCTAACTAGTATTGTAGAGCTTCATGTTGCGGAGGCGGAAGGATTCGAACCTTCGGTACGCTCATCACGCACGACGGTTTTCAAGACCGTTGCATTAAACCACTCTGCCACACCTCCAATTTTACGCTGCCAATAGATAAACAGCTTACAGATATTCATCTAGTTTTTCTTCTACGTTTCAAAAACTTGATACTCGCCTGTTTCCTCACATTAACTAAAAACTACGTTCAGAGTAACGTTACCTCTCTATATCCGACAATTAAGGGTGTCAGAACATACCATACATTTTTGTAACTGTGCAATGTATAAAACATCCAGGTTCTCTATTTTATAGGGGGAAAGGTAGGAGTCAAACCTACTTCTGAAGAGCCACAATCTTCCATTCTAATCGTTGAACTACAATCCCCATATTAACTTTCTTTATCTCATTATGAGGCTCGTATTGGAGTTAAACCAATTTAAACGGTTTTGCAGACCGCTGCATGTTCGACCTGCCCACGAGCCATTTTGTTAAGCATAGGCGGCACGACTCGAACATGCGACCAATGGTTTTGGAGACCATGATTCTACCAACTGAATTACGCCTATGTATTAAATGTATTTTAAATAGAAATAACAGCTTGCTGCCCTTATTAATGCCTTACTCCGCAAGATAATAAAATTATGTTTGAAATTAGGAAAGGAGGTAAATTGTATTCAAACATCTCGATTTTCACCTGATAGGGAGGATGACTTTAATTTGCAACCTATCAAAACATTATCGGCTTATTATTCTTCTGTTATTCTATTGTGATTGAAATCTTCTCACCTATTTCATGTACTTCTGTTAATTTTTCCATCAGCTCATGAAAGGTTGCTGTTGAATTGACAACTTGCCCTTTGATTTTATTTTGACCAACAAGTAAACAGCCTAATGTATCTTCTGGCTTATTCCCAACATGGATTAAAACACCTTCATAACCAGGAACATTCATCAATCTTGGCAACTTTCCATCATAAGGTTTTGCCCAACTTCTATCTTTGAATTTAGGGCTTACAACATCCATATTGATTTCATAAGTTCCTGTCGGAATTGCTGTTTGACCATATACTTTCTTTTTCTTGATTTCCTCAATGGCCATATCGTTGGATAAACCTCTATCAACATCTTCAAGAGTGTCACATTCGTAAACACCATCAACATACAATTTACCAATGGTATAAGTTTTTTGTTTTGCTATTCGTTTAAGTAATAATTTCATATTGCCATTCATTTTTTTTTTTGATTATTAATAAATAGCACTATGAAATCGAAAGTGTACCCACCGTGACTCGAACACGGGACTCTCACATTAAAAGTGTGATACTCTAACCAACTGAGTTATGGATACTTATTGTGGAGCGTGTGAGACTCAAACTCACGACCTTCTGAGTGCAAATCAGATGCTCTCGTCAACTGAGCTAACGCCCCAAGGGGTTGTAGCCGAAGCGGGACTCGAACCCAGCACGGACATTACTGCCCAAGGGATTTTAAGTCCCTCATGTCTACCTATTCCATCATTCGGCCAAATTATATATTAGAAATACATATATTCAAATTCTTCATTCAATGGTATATTCTTACCTATTAAATCAGAACGTCTTATTTTTCTTCCTAATCCTTCTTCCATACATTTATAACAAAGATATAAATGTTCGTCTTCGATATTGCTCATTCTATATCCTGCTCTTACATGATGTTCTTCATATCTTTGTTCCGCTTCTTTTTCATATTTTTCAAGATTTAATTTTTTAACCACCTCTTTCCACCTGTTATCATTCAACATTGGAGATTGGCAATCACCATATAAAAATTTTCTGCCACAATTTTTGCATATACATACTGAACTTTTCATATTTTTTAATCTATTGATTTGAGCCTCTGGTCGGGTATGATCCGACAACCTCCTGATTACAAATCAGGTGCAACTACCAATTGTGCTACAGAGGCAATTAAAGATAAAGAAAATCATCAAGAGTTTTGTAAAGTTCCATAATTCTCATATTTTTCACGAAGTATCTCTTGAATCACTATTATCTTATATTTTTAAGGATAGAAGTTGGATTCCAACCAACAAACCGCACTTACCACGAGCTTCACGACCATGCTCTCGACTTTGCATTTCTGCTTTCAGATGAACTGTCATTAGGTCGTTTTACCATCATTTTCTATCCTCTTTGTACTCGGTACGAGAATCGAACTCGTATTTTAAGAATGAAAATCTTACGTCCTAACCGTTAGACGAACCGAGCATAAAAATCAACCTTTTTACATTGATATATTAGGTTAAATGCGCACTTCCTATATTACCAAGAGGTAAACGTTTGATTAGGTTACTCGCAAACCCGTAGAGAACATCCAATCCTCGCTGTCTCTCTTTTCCGCAGCGTTGGGGTGGTGAGATTCGAACTCACTCAGCCTTTACGACAACAGATTTACAGTCTGTCCCAGCTCTCCCACTCTGGCGCACCCCAATTTATTTAGTAGGCATACTTGGACTTGAACCAAGGATCTCTACATTATCAGTGTAACGATTTAACCAACTAATCTATATGCCTATAAATTTTATTAATATTGTAAGCAAGGCACAGGTTTGTCTACAAGCCTAACCACTAATACCTACACCCTTATGGTCTTACCACTTGGACTTGTTTTCTGCATGGAATAATCCACCGTTTTTAGTTTCAACTTACAATATTAATAAGCATAGCCTTTGTTATTCTTTTTACAGTGTCTATATCGTATTATTGGTAACTCGTTCGACCATGACTAACCAACTATATTTTTCTAACCAAATAATACGCTTAATTATAAAATGATAACATTAACGTAGTATATTTACCACTCTATAATACGACTTAACTGTCAATTATAAATTATACATATATACACACCATAACTACGTCTTTCAGTGATGAAGTTTCACTGCCCTATTGTGTTGTGGACATTCCTTGAATCGAACAAGGTTAAATGGATTTTCAGTCCATCGCAATATCACCAGACCTGCCCAATGTCCTTAAAAAATAAATGTAAAGAGAACAATTAAAGTTTGTGTTAAAATTAAAAGTTCTGCAAACTTTCGTGTATACCATTTCACCACATATCCGAAAATTGAGGATATGGTCGGAATCGAACCGACAAAATCGAAGTAACAAACTTTTCACTACTTTACATAGAGCAGGTGAACAGAATCGAACTGTCATCCTCTGCTTGGAAGGCAGACGCACTAACCGTTGTGCTACACCTGCAAAAAATAACAATAGAGAAACTTCAAAACAGTTTTTTGTATTATCAATTCTTAAAAGGAATTTGCTCTAACCGACTGAGCTAATCTGAATATCAGATGATGGACTCGAACCACCGCTTAACGAAGTAACTGTTTTATCACTACTATTGTTTTGCGGGAGTAGAAGGAATCGAACCTTCACCTAATGATTAACAGTCATTTGCTCGACCTTCGAGCTATACTCCCAATTGTGTTTCCTCTATTATCACAACAGTAGAAACACTTAAATAGTTACTACCATAAAAAATTCATAAAAATATCAATTATGTGTTGTTACACCAAAATCAATATAATGCTGTAAATCCCTTTTCAGTTCAACTGGTCACTTTCATAACCAATAGCTCTACAACATTTGAACCGTACTCCTGATTATACAAATTTATTTTAGTTATAAGTGCAAGGTTTTTATATCATCAGTTTGTGTACAAGTTTCTTTTAACATTTATCGGACTAAGTTGCGTTTCTTCCTATCACCAGAAGGCGTTAATAGATCCCGTGCGCAGATACTCATTATATGATAGCTACTCTCAAGCCTACATTTAATTGATAATTTTTATTATATTCCCCTAACAGCACTCCTGTCAATCACTCCATCCTAAAGGTTAGAGCTTGAGCAAAGGGGATTAACCCTTTGACATGGCATATTGACAAAGGCTCTTACATGGTCTTGGAAACACCAATTCCACTTGCGTTCATAATAGACTGTTGCCCTCTTCAATATTATTAGAAGGTTCAAGATTTCTGGTTTGGGAATTAAGCTACTGTAAACCTTTGTTCGCTTTTCGTTATATTAAGTTGTTCCAATATGTCAAAGAACTCATCTTGCTTTTATCTTTGTCAAAATCTCAACTGCAACCCTTGTTTTGATTTGACATTGCAAAGATACTGCAAGTTTTTGAAATCTCCAAATTTTTATTGTTAAAAATTGTAGAATTTTCAAATTTTGTTGGGATTGAAGGAGTCGAACCTTCCTTTTCAGATCCAAATTCTGACGTAATCAAGACCGATATACGAAACCCCAATCTTTTTCAAAGAACTCTTCTTTATTTTGTCAGGATGGAGGGATTCGAACCCCCGTTTGACTGTTACATCTACTCTCCTGCTCCCAAAGCAGGCATGTTGACCTACTACACCACATCCTGTTTATTTTCTTTTTCACTCTGCAAAGATACAAACAATTTTTGAAACTACCAAATATTTTCTCAAAAATCTTTTGTTCTTTTTCTTATTTCACAAACATCATATCCAAGCAACCCTTCATTATAACTTTCCACGTAATATACTATCCATTTATCGTAGTAATCCAATCTTGGAAAGAACGTATCAGCATCATTAACCCTTTTCTTTATTCTTGTAAGATATATCTTATCCACAATATCCTTTTCAAGTGCTTCCTTGTAAATACTTCCACCACCTATAATATATATGTCTTTTTCATATTCCTTTGCTTTCTTCATTGCTTCTTCAAGACTGTGAACCCATATCAGATTTCCTTCGTCTTTATTGTCACTTCTACTGACAACAATGTTTATTCTATCTTTCAATGGTTTTCCAATACTTTCATATGTTTTTCTTCCCATAATGACTACATTACTAGTCGTTAATCTTTTAAAATTTTGCATATCTTCTTTCAAATGAAAGAGAAGTTTGTTATCTTTTCCTATTGCATCATTCTCGCTTACCGCTACTATAATAATTGTTTCCATAATCCTTTTTAAATTTTAATTACCATTACTAAATAAAGAAAGCTGTAAATTAAACTTTTTCTTTGTTTACTTACAGCTTCTGGGAATATATGTTGATTGAATTGAGGACTTAATTTGTCATTTTTCGTTTTATTCCTTTCGCTGCTTTCAACTTTTTATTTTCTGACCATGTGGGTTGTAATGGTTGATTTGCATTAAAACAAGAAATTTCATAATGATAATTTCCATTACCATTATAACTAAAACATCCGTATGTAAATTGTTTACTGTTCATCTGTTTTTTCTTGTTTCTTCGTCTATTTCAAAATATAAATATATCAAACTTTTCAAAAGTTATCAATATTTTTAAAAAAATCATAATAAAAATAAAAAATATTGGGTATAGCAGCCATGTACAAACCATATAGTCAAGAAATATACTAACTAAACTACCTCATGGATTTCATCTTCCTTTTATGCTTTCATTCATTAAGCAATAGAAGAATTTAACCTTTCAGTTTTAAGGTTTCAGCCTTAATGGGGAAAATAAACGATATCAAATCTACACTCTCCCAAAAACTTTAACCTTTCAGGTTTGATATTTAATCTTTAAGCCTTGAGCTTTTCTGTTCAATCTGTCCAGAAAAATAGTCTTAACTATAATTCTCAAAAGTCTTAAAATATTATATTATCTAACCATTCAAAATTATTAACCCAAATCTTGAAAAGGGATTCCTTGTTTAAGGGTTTTCGCTATAACCAATATTTTTTTGTTCAATTGAAGTCATCCTATAAAGGATGACCTCTCTTATATATTAAACACTTCTCACAGTCTTTTACACCTCAACAGTTACAGTTGCATTTGCCTCAGATAAAACAGCGTCTACCTCTGTCATAAAGCCGTCAATCTCGTTTCTCAGAGTTTCCAACTTCTGTTTTAGATTAATCGGGTCTACTGCCTTGATTGCGTTTGTTTCGTTGTAACTCTTTGTCAGAGCCTCTACTGTGCTTGCGTCCGCCTTTGAACTATCTTTACCAGTTGCACTAAGGATAAGGTTGTTCAACTTTTCCTCGTTAGTTCTACTTTCATTTTCAAACTTTGCGAGATACTCCTGATATAGACGATTCAAACGCTTGTATTCAAGCTCCTTATAAGAAATTACAGTCTTGTAGTCGATAGCCTCGGCAATTGTCATTGCCATTCCATTAACTATTACTGTATGTGTTGCATTCGCCAAAATCAAAGCCCTCTTCAAGTCATATCTACGTTGAATAAGTGCTTCAAGAGACTCTACATCTGCCTTTGCATTAGATGTAAATTCATCTTCTGATACAGGTTTCAAGAACTTATCACCTTTCTTAATGCCAATCACATCAAGTTTGGCAACACCATTATTGATTCTCTTATCAAGAGTTTTCAACTCACTCAACACTCTGTGCAATGTCATCTTCTGTGTCATAACAAAAAACTTTAAATGTTAAACCTAATATTTATTTTCTTTTTGTACCCCAAGTTGGATTCAAACCAACGGCCCACATCTTAGAAGGATGTTGCTCTATTCAACTGAGCTATTGGGGCATCCTTTTTCTTTCACGTTGCAAAGATACTACTTATTTTTGATACAGCCAAATTTTTCATCATAAAAATTTGTTAAAAAGATATTTTTTCTTTCTTTCCACTTGAAATTCAAGTATTTTTCCAATTCTTTGGTTGTAAAAGTTGAAAAACCTCCGTTCTTGTATCTTCCAAGAGAATGTATATAGTTTACAAACTCGTTACTGTTTATAGTTTCTTCAACGAACTGCCTTACCTCACTACTTCTAAAATCATCCTTGGAAAGGATATAAAAACCGCTATATATCCCTGTTTCGCTACAACAATAATGTAATTTAATGTCTTCCCTTGTTTTTATCAAGTTGTTTATTGCATATTTGTTCTTGTTTACATCATTAATTGCCTGACTTCTTCCATAAAGATACCAATTTTCCTTTGCTGTATCAACTTTTAACTCGTATGCTTTTCGCAAGAGTATGTTTTGAATAGGGATACTCAATTCTTCAAATTTCAAAGGTTTTCCTTCCTTGTCATAAGGGTATATTATGCTTTGAAGTATATTTTTTGATGCCTTTGTACAAAATATCATGTTGGGGTCTCCCAAGAAACCTGCCATTTCAGACATTTTACCAATAAACAATTTGTCGTTAAGTGTAGCAAAGCCGTTTTTTACAGTAAACACTTTATCTGTTGCTTCTATATCATCAATATGCCTCAATATACTTAATATTTCATTACATTTGAAGTAAAAATTTGATTTATCGCCAATTTTATATTCTTTCAATAGTGCATTATTAACTTCTTTACATATTCCCTCTTCATTAAAAGTATATACCTTTGTAGTTTCATTATGAAACCAATTACCAAGTTCTGTTATCATTGTAAAAGTAGTGGCTTCATTGAATACCTTTTTATGCTGCATATCGGTAATTGATATAATACCATCTTTCTCTAAGAGCCATTCCCTGAATTGTTGTGCATAAAGACTGGTAGTCCATGAGCTTGGTGTAATGTATATGAGTTTTCCTGTATGTTTCAGCATTTTAATCCCAATCCAAAAGAACATCACATAAGAATCAAATGTACCTTTCGCATCTCCACATATCTGCTTGTATTTCAATCGTTTTTCTTGTGATAAATCATGAATTTTGCAATACGGTGGATTACCTACAACAAAATCCATTAATTTATACTTATTTAAACAATCAACAGTATCTGCATTACATATATCCCATTCAACACCTGTAATACTATACTTTGCTGCAACACTATTAAGTCTTAAAACTGTCTTTCTACATAGATTACTATCAATCTCAATACCATGAATATATTTTTCAAGACCTTTCTTTAATTCGTTTTTTGAAATATTCCTATCCAATATACCATGTTTGATATACCTATCAACAATTTCTGCAAGAAAAGCACCATCTCCACAACTATTATCAATAATGTGTTTATCATGTATATCTGCTGACGGTCTATACCCTATTTTGTCAAGCATCATATTGACTACCCAATCTGGCGTAAATATTTGTTCATTGTGCATAACCAATCATTCTTACATTTTGATATTTCAATTATATTAAAAATTAAAAGTTGGTTATTATACAAACATTTACATCCATATGACAACCAACTTGCATTCGAAATTTTCAGTGCTTAAATTTCAATCGCTTCTATTTCTTTCAAGATTGCACCAAAGCCCTTAGTATTGGACTTGATTACATCAAAGATGTTTGCACTCCATCCTGCAATATTCAAAACACGTTCTGGTTTGTAGAACACATTATTTCCCCTGGTGTTGTGTATATCTACTACAATGATATTGCAAAGAGGATTAATCTTTCTGAATTGTTTTATCAAATCTTGGAATGTTGCACTTCTTTCAGTTCCACTTGTCCCGTACCAAGACGTAGAACCGCTTGAGCCAATTTGACAATCTGAAAAGACAATGATGTTGTCAATTTTCTTCTTTTCTCTTACAGCTTGTCTAAAGAAGTCATAAATACCTTGCTCAGTTCCTCCACCACAGTTTGCACCTTTATCAAACGACCTCTTGTTGAAATCAAGCAATCTTTGGCTTCTATCAATTTTTACTGGGATAAGTCTGTCACCAAACAATCCAATATATACATTCTTCTGACGGTATGCCATCATACTTCCAAACAAATTGCCAATCATAGCAGTAGTTGTTTTGGAAAACGCTGACACTCTTGAACTTCCACCACCATCCCCGCGTACCGATCCCGAATGATCAATCAATATTGCAGTATTTCCTTCCAATTCTGGAATATTCTGACAAGAAATCTGCAATGCATCTTCAATTGCATCCAGTACCTTTTCCTTCAATTTAGCAAACTCCGTAGCGGTTATTGTCTGATTGTTGTAATCTTCCTCAAATGCAATAGAGGTATCACTCTTTTTATCAGAAAAACTCATCTTTTCGATTTCCTCGTAAGCTGTTGCGAAACGGAAAGGAAGCAATCTTGAATTCAAGACAGCGGTTTCGTTTGTCAACTGTGCGCAAGCATCATCTACGCTCTTAGGCGCATAAAGAATAATGTTTCTCAGATTTCTCAAGAGATTCATTATAGGCATACCCTTAACATTAGACAATACGTTTTCGATTGCCTCTTTCTTGGCAGCTTCTTTCTCTTGCACACTCTTCCCTTGTGTCTTTTGTCCTGCCTTTGTCATTTCCTTTTCCAACACCTTTGAGGCATACAGTCCTGCAAGTGATTCACCATTGACAAGGTTGTGATAAGCCTGTTGGTTTCTCTGTGTCCCCTTTGGATGGAAAAGATTAACCAAATCAAGCATTTTAACCTGACGACTGTTCATCTTGTACTTATCAATCTGATAAACATCCAAACGCTCCAATGCAGTCTTAAAACCTTTCTTGATAGCATTAGGTATTTTTCTGATTTTCTTCAAATCCATCTTGTTCTGAACAGCATAGGCTGACAGAATTTCAGACATATCATCTGGACGAACAACAATCTTATTGTAGAATCTCTTCGACCATTCTGTACCAGATGCTCTCTTTGCAATTGTTGCTGCAATCAAATGTGATACTGAACGTAGATTTCCTTCATTACGCACGTATAGTGCCAACTTTGCGGCGAACAAAGGATCCACCTCGTTCAACTTGTTCACAATTCTGTTTACAACTTCCTTTTCTGTCTCGTAATAATGATCACCAGACAAGAATGTTGTCATACAAGTTGATACCAACTCTTCTTTTGCTGAAAGTTGATATGCGTTCTCACCCATTGCATTTACTACTGTAGGCTTTACGCCTTCTGCTTTTGCGTTGTACTTACTCATAACTTCTCACTGTTTTAATAGTTATTAAAAAGAAATTTTCCAAATCACACTGCAAAAATACGACTAATTTTTGATATTACCAAATATCTAATAGTTAATTTTTCTTATTGTATAAAATAAAATCAATTTTATCCATTAACCAAAGAATAATATCATCTTTTTTAGGGGCTGAATATAATGAATAATGCCATCCATGTACACCTGCCCATATTTTATTTATATTAAAATTAAACTTATTTGAAAATCTATATAATTGCTTTGTTTTGACATCATAAGCACAATCAGTTTCTTCTGAATAATTTAAAATATGTGCTAACATTTCAGCTTGTTCAAAAGTGACATACATGTTATCACAATTATCCACTAATACCGTATTATTTTGCTTTTCCATTGTTGCCTTATTATTATTTATTTAATATATAAGCTTTCATAAACAATACTATCATTTGACTTTCCTATAGTCCTTTTAAAGGAACTGTTTCCACTTTTGATATATAAATGTTGGGAATACAAGTCTGAAGGCACTTCGTATGTATTATCAACATTTCCACTTATCCCATCATAGGACATGGCATATTTACATTTCAATCCTCTCATCCATTTCCACATTTTATCATTCTCAAACCCACCAAGATACATTCCTTTCGTATTTGCATAAGGTGGATCAAGATATATAAAATCATTCTCATTCGGTTCTATATACTCATAGGAGCAATTAATGAATGTAACATCATATCTATTCAATAGTTCACTCCATTCACGAATAATCTTGTCAAGTTTCTCAGGTAATATTCCATTTCTTGTAATATGGAATGAATTGTTAAACTGACCATTCTGATTATATCTAGGCATACCGTTTGTCGTTGTTCTCATAATGAACATAAAATCTAACGGATACTTGGTTTTATTAAATCTTTCCCTTACTTTTTCAAAATATAACTTTTTCCTTGTCTTATCATCATCCATATTTAACTCATTCCATAATAAGCTGTAATGTATGGAAACATCATCGGGATTTGATTTAATCAGTCGCCATAACTCTATCAGTTCAGTATTTAGGTCTGAACAAATATATCTGTTTACTTTTATATTGCTTTCAAGGAGTGTTCTCAATACAGAGCAGCCACCACAGAAAGGCTCATAATATGTGTCAATTTCGTTTGGAAAATACTTGATTATCTCACTTGCTTGAGAGCGTTTGCTTCCGCTCCATTTAATTACTGGTTGAAACATGATTTGTATTTTTCTGCAAATATACAACTAATTTCTGTAATAACCAAAAATATTTATAGTTAAATAATATATAATAACTTATCACTTATAATGTTTACTTTTCTAAAGGAATTATGGCAAATGGTTAAAATGCTGTTTTCATCCAAACCGAATGACTCTAATGAACTGAAACTGTTAGCTATGCACTGTTTTCCTTTCAAGGCTATAAATATATGATGTGGTGCGGAAAGATGATTTATCGTAAAAAGAACGAAGAAAGAATATTATCGGAGATTAATACTCCCTCTTTTCTTAAAAATAAAACACATGAAACAACACATTTGAAACAAGCTCAAGTAAAAGGAAGAAATTCATGGTTGAGATACTACCTTATCTATGTATGGGAGTGGATTAAAGGTAATCCTATCACTAGCCCTGCAAGCTCCGCATACTACACGATACCGTTTGAAATGGAAGCATACGCCAATGAGGAAGACCCTAACTATCCTCTGAATTATGATGGTAAATATCTACATTGTTATAATATCAAAAATAGAAAGAAAACATATCGTAAATATGGTAACAGTCGTGCATGGAAAGAATATATCAAAACTATTGAAAAAACCATCGAATAAGACTATTTATTATAGATGAATAAAGACTGTTTAAAATAGAATATAAATTATGCAAGTAAAAGAGATATGTGACGCAGTAACAAGGCTTTACCTGTATGCTGACAATACAAAATTTATACATTATAGCACCCCCAAGAACCACATGCACAAATTATGTGATGAAGTTCGTGATGAGATTTTAAAATTTGTCGACGAACTTGCCGAAAGTTGTTTCGGTTTTCTTGGAAAGCCCTCTTATGGAGATTTTTCAATCAAAACTGATATTACTACAAGTGATGATTTGAGAAACCTTTGCGATAGTTGTATGGGGGTTGTTGCTCCTATTAGAACTGAATGTGAAAAAGATGAAAAACTCTCAGGTATTGTTTCCATTATTGACGATTTTTATCAATATCTAGGTAAGGCAAAATTCCTCTGTACTTTTGATAAATTGTCTAATAGTGATAATGCTAAAGAATAATCAAAATAAATTATATTATAAGATGCCCTGCAATTGTAAAAAACGTGTTGTCAAGACACAACCTAAAAAAATACAAAAAGCACCCCCTAAGAAACCTGATAGCAATGGAGGCGTATCTCAAACAAGTACAATAAGACGTATTATAAGAAGGACTGGTAGATAATTCTATCAGTCCTTTTTTATAATCTATTATTCTTTTGATTTATTATTTCCATCTTTTACTTCATTTTCAAACTCGTTATTTAAAACCGCTGATTCTGCCATAAGATAAGAATCCATTGTTACTTCAGCTTCACTCGCTACAGCTGAACGATATAATGTAGTTGCAGTATTAAGGTAATGATATACGTGTTCACCCAGTAATGGGTTCACACGATTTATTATCTTGACGTTTCATAGGGTGACTTGTGTCATTGCCCTCACCGTCCGTGTTTATCCCAGTTACCTCTGGGATTTTATTTTCTACCGCAACCTGCGCTTGCGGATGCAAGCCAAAGTTGCGTATGTTTATTGCCGCATTCACATCCCTGTCGTGGCTTGTGCCACATTTGGGGCAGACCCAATTTCTGTCTTTCAATGTCAGGTCTTTCTTGACATATCCGCAACAAGAACAAGTCTTACTGCTTGGCTCAAACCTGCCAATGAATATCACGTTTTTCCTGTTCCACTCAGCCTTGTATGCAAGTTGCCTTACAAATTCATTCCATGCAACACTTGAAATTGCGTTTGCCAAATGATGATTTTGCATCATCCCTTGCACATTAAGGTTCTCAAGGCAGATTGTATCGTATTTTCGGATAAGACATGTTGTCAACTTGTGCAGGAAATCCGACCTGCGGTTGGATATCCTTCTGTATTGTTTTGCGGCTTTAATTCTCAACCTTTCCCTTCTTTTTGAATTTTTCTGGGCTTTTGAAAACCTGCGTTGCAGTTTTCTCAAACGGATTTGTCCTTTTTCAAGGAATTTGTTATTTCCGTATTTTGTGCCATCGGACAATATGGCGAAGTCCTTGATGCCTAAGTCAATTCCCACTGCTGTTTCCTCACAAACTTTGGCTTTCGGCTTGCAAGGCTTGTTGTCCTCGACAATGATTACACACCAGTATTCTCCACATTTGTCCTGTGACACTGTAAGAGTCCCAATCTTGCATTTTGACAAGTCAAATGCCTTGTTAAGGCAAATCTTTGTCCACCCCATCTTTGGAATCCTGACTTTCCATTTGTCAAAGTCAAACCTCACGTTATTGATAAACTTGCAGACGTTTTTGCTATGTTTCTTTGATTTGAATTTTGGAAAACCCTTCTTTGCCTTGAAGAACTGCGTGTAGGCATTGTCAAGATTTCTTAGAGATTGTTGCAAACTTTCGTTTGCTACATCTTTGAGCCATTTGTGTTCTCCATCATTCTTTAACAGTGTCAGTTCCTTTGCAAGTTGGAGATACCCGATGGATTTCTTCTCCTTTGTCCATGCTTCCATCTTTCGGCTTAATCCCCAGTTATATATGAAACGGCAACAACCAAAATGCTGCAACAGCAAACGCTGTTGCCTCATCGTTGGTTTGAGTTTGTATCTGTACGCTCGTTTCATATCTTTTATCGTTTCTCTTACATTTATAAATATCTGTTACTTTTCAAAAATTGATAGAAAACTTTGTTTTCTTATCAATTTTCATTTTTTTATTCCTGGGTAAACTGGTATATTATTACCATTATTTATTTGTAATAATTTTATCAATAAATCCATTATCAACAGCTTCTTGCGCTGTCATAATTGTATCTCTATCACACATTCTCTCAATTGTTTCATAATCAAGATTGCTATTATCAGTAAGAATTTGTGTTAGTTCCTTTTTCAGTATATCAATTTCACGTGCATGTATTTGAATATCCGATGCCTGTGTTCCTGGGGATATACCTGACATTGGTTGATGGATCAAGAATCTTGCATGAGGAAGGATAAAACGTTTCCCCTTTGTTCCACTGCTTGCAATTATTGTTGCCATTGATGCCACCATTCCCATAGACACTGTTGAAACATCTGGTTTGATATAATTCATGCTATCAAGTATGACATAGCCCGAATATATGCTCCCGCCAGGAGATGCTATTTGGATTGTTATGTCAGTATCACCTTGTTGCTCAAGCCAGAGAAGTTGTGCCGATATGATATTTGCCACATCACTATTGATTTCTGTGCCAAGAAAAACAATTCTATCCATCATGAGTCGTGAAAAAATAGATAGGCTTATGAGCGGTGAATTTCTTTCCTCAATAATTGATGGTTCAATATAGTTACAATAACTATCCAACATATTTGAACCAATCCCTCTGCTTAGAGCAAACTTTTGAAAATCTTTATATTGTTTATTTTCCATCGTAAATTCTTTCTTTTGCTATATTATAATAATTTTCATCAATCTCTATCCCCACAAAATTCCTATTCGTATTTTGACAAGCAATGCCCGTGCTTCCACTACCCATACAAAAATCCAACACATTTCCATTCTCAGGACAGTAGGATTTAACCAAGAATTTCATTAATTCCACTGGTTTCTGTGTAGGATGTACTTGGTCTTGTCTTCTCCATTTTTGAGGAAAATCAAGTATTGTTGTGGGGTGTCTTGTTCCTTTGTTATCCGTTTGAACTCCCTTAATGCCATATTTCAAATTATTCACCTTGTTTGGTGTATATTTCCTTTTATACGGCTCTCCTTTTTGCATTTGTGGCTCATAATAACTGCCACTATCCCCAAACACTAAAATATTCTCGTGTTTCTTCAAAGGCATATATTTGGCAGTCAATGGTGAGCCACATTTTGACTTCTTCCAAATAAGTTCGTATCTGAATTTACTGATATTGCTTAAAGCAAGTTCAAACGTATATGTTCCAGAACTAAACAAGACAATATTTCCTTTGGGGACAATAAGTTGATTCAAGCACTCCCACATCTTATCGAATGGTATCTTTGTATCAAACTTATTATTATGTATCCCATAAGGAGGGTCACAGATGATTGCATTGAATTTAATGCCTTCTGTAATTAATTTGTGCATTTCCTCAATACAATCACCTAATATTAACCTTATTTCACTCATTACTTGCTTTTTCTTTTTGCTGCACGTTCCGCTTTCTGACGTTCTTTCTCTTCTTTTTCTTCCTCTTCAATCTGAATGATAGCATGTACACCTGCCTCTGCTGCGTTGAGTAATTCTTCACCCCATTTTGCACGTCCATCAATAGATACCTCAATGTGAGGACAACCAATTGTAATCTTATCTTTTTCTGTGTCGAAATTGATTTGGTTAAATGCATCTCTAATAAGAATTTCCTTCTGTCTGTCTTCAAGCATATCAAACGCACGTTCATAAATGAAGATATTCACAGTGTCGGGTTTATTTGTTTTCCATTTAGTTACAGCATTGTCAAGTTGTACCTTAATAACTTGTTTGTCCTTAACCTTTCCAATACCCTCAATACGAACATAATTATACAAACCAAGTTCTTCTGAAATTTTCTGAATCAATTCCGCATTCTCTTCCG
>UMEH01040643.1_pt1 | contig 89386 bp, 69 predicted proteins | sample 1964681 | NCBI WGS metagenome assembly UMEH01 (sample SAMEA4836013, study PRJEB28245) | human gut metagenome | biome: gut microbiome; material: fecal sample | place: Denmark | collected 2008
TTATTATCTATTCTATTAACTTTCCAACACTCTTTACCCTATGGACTTCTATTACAAGATGTACAAAAAGTATTGTGCACAACTTCATCTTACACCTGTTGAATATAAAGACTTTCATATTTCTTTGTATCATCATGTTAAGATACTTATTCACTCTCAATACGGACTATATAAAAAATAACTATGGCACTATTAGCTTCTTATCCATTAATAGCTATAATATTCTTTTCAGCATATTTTATATTCCTATTATCATGGATAATTTCACTTATATTTAAATCTCATTAATAAGTAAGATTATGAAAATAAATAAGAAAAAGCTCGCAAGCATTTGCTTCTTTATATTATTAAGCTGTATTACAATAATAGCAATAACAGCTTTATTAGCACCGTTCTTATCATTTGCAACAGCAGGACTAATAATACATATTGTATGGATAATTACAATAATAGTTGGATTAATAGCTATGTATTTATATTGGTAATGCTGTTCTTATTGATGCTCATTCTATGAATATTCATTGTTTTCTGTATACTATTACATTTAATGTTATATTTATTTATACTGTTATATTGTAATACTAATGTTTATCATTAAGTTAATCAATAAATAATAGCAATAGATAAAAATAATAATTGAATTATTTGATGTGCTGAAAATAATAATATATATATTTGTAGACACAATAGGTTATCGTAATGATACTATTGATATTTAACTTAATACTAATTATTAAAATCTTAAAGTCATGACTAAAGAAACTAAAACAGGTGCTGCTCCTATTAGTAAATATGCAGCAAAGAAAGCCGCTCGTGCTAAAGCTAATGCAGAAGAAATTACTGCTAATGCTAATGTGAATGTAGAAGTAAATAATGAATCTGATGAGCTTAAGCCTACAACTGCTCAGCCTAAGCCTCAACAAAAACCTAAATCAGTTAATTCTACAGCTGATAATTATCCTAAGCATTTTGTTGATATTGCTCTTCTTATGAAGAATAATGCTGAGATTCGTCGTTTTACTTCTCTGGGTATTCTTAATTATCTTCTTCAAAAAGGAGAAATTAAAGGAGATAAGAGATATGTTTCATTTAAATGGAACAAGTTCTGTGTTAAGGCTGGTGGTCTTATGCGTGAATATTCTTATAATGAGCCTTTCTTCTTGAATGCTCTTGTTGCTTCATTTAGTAGTTTTAGTGCTGCCGCTCAACGTGTGATTGATACATTCTGTCGTAAAGAGATGAGTGTTGGTTTTACTAAGGCTGTTGACCAAGAAGAGGTTGAGAATATTGCTGCTCTTAATGAAGAGTATCAACATGCTGATGAGAATATAACTGATTAATAATTGCTTGCCCGTAGAGTGATGATTTTATTATATTGTTCTTTCTACGGGCAAGCTAATATAATATTATTATGGAAGATATTATTGCTAAAGATTACGATGATTCTATTGAAATTAACAGTCTTACCTTTGACCAAGATTTTGATGATGTTGGTTGGGAGCCTATTGAAATAGATGATTCTGACGAAGAAGCTGCTGAAATGTTTGGTTATTAAATTAATTATATTATGGAAAAAGATAAAAATTTTGAGAATTTTATTCAGTTCCTTACTAATATTTGTGGTAAGCATCTTTCTGAAATAAATAAGTATTTAGTTGAAGATATGATTAAACAATCTGAAACTATTGTTGCTCAAGCTGATAAAGACTTTGATGAAATTGATGCTCAAAACTTAGGTATTGTTCTCGCTAATGCTGTTATTTTTAATAATAGTGATGGAGAAAATGCTGGTATTGATAATATTAAGCGTTTGATTAATTCTCTTTGTGGTATTAAGAAAGCGTTTGTTATTAATACTAATAAACAAATTACTCGTCTTATGAATATGGTTAAAGATTTAGAACCTATTCAGAAAGATGAAAAATCTGATAATCTTGAAGAGTTATCTAAAGAAGAACTTATTAAGATTATTCGTGAGAATAAATAAGTTGTCGTGAGACAATTTCTTAACCTTTTTTGTTTTCATTGATTTGGAAATCTCACATGTTGTAATGGTAGCAAAATAGATTATTCTATAAGTCCAAGTTCGAGTCTTGGTGTGAGAACTATTTATCGTGATGATAATTATTTTGTATTAGTTGTACATTTTCTTATTACCCTATAAGTTGATAGTAATAGAGTTTTTGTTTATAACCTTGTTGTTGTTTTTACTATTGCTATTGCTTATAGGGTTTTATTATATCCGTACTTTATGTAATCTCTTATATATAAAGAGAGGCATGAGAATAATATTTATTTGCTTTATAATTAAGCATTTTATACTGGATGATGTCTTTATTAAGATTTATACTATGAAGCTGATTTTAGCTCCAAATTCGATTATAATAATTAATAATTTATTTAAATCGCGTAAAATTATGTCTAAAAAACATTATAATGAAGCGAGTGTTGTTCGTGCACTCGCTAAAAAGGCTGGTGTTCGTGTAAACGGAAAGATTATCGAAGTAGTTAAAGATAATACTTCTGTTGGTAATGGGTCATGGGGAAAGATTGATTATCTTTGCCATGTTCATGGTTATATTCAAATCTTTGTTAAAGAGATTAAAAGTAAACCTATTATTACTAATGTAGATGATGAATCTACTATTTATACTAAAAGAAATAAATTTAATATGGCTACTATGGCTAAAGCTGCTATGAAAAGAGTTAAATCCAAATAGTATGTTATTATGCCGACATTTGATTTTTCTCTTCCTAAGAAAGTTAAGGCTAAGAGAAAGACCGTTAATAATACTGAACGGTATGAAATTATAGAAAGGAATGTTGTTGGTGTTGTATGGATAGATATTAAAGCTAATTATTTTATCCATTGTAATACTGATATATATCCTGTTGCTTATGAATGTTATTCATGTAAAGGTAAAGCTCGTGTATATCGTAGAGGTTGCTATGATAGAAATAGAGTTAGTTATATTCGTTGTAATGATAATCTTACTGAATGTAATACTTTACATTATCTTCCTTTTGGTATTGGCTGCATAGTCAAGGGCAATATTGTTAGAAATAAATATACTAATAAGCTTTTATTTTATATTAAAGATTGTTGGGTAGATTATTCTAATGAAGATGCTCATAATGCTTTAGAATTTTATAGAAATAATATTAATGAAATAGATGATGTAATTGTTTAAGTATAAATGAAATTTGATATTGGTAGTAAAAGTGATAGTAATAAATATAGTTTTACTAATGACCAGCAAGACGCTATTGGAAATATTATTGATTTTATTGCTGCTGAATTTAATCCATCTAAATATATAGTAGGATTAACTGGTGCTGGTGGTACTGGTAAAACTTTTATTACTAAATATATTATAACACATTGCAAATATAGTAATAGTGTTATTAAATGTACTTCTCCTACTCATAAAGCGTGTCGTGTATTTAGTCAAGCTCTTGATGGTAAAGATGTTGATACTATTCAAAGTACTTTTGGTCTTAGACTTGATTTAAAACTTGAAGATTTTGACCCTAAAAATCCTCAGTTTAATCCTATGGCTAAACCTAAATTACAGAATGTGAAACTTCTTCTCATTGATGAAGCGTCTATGCTTCCTGCTAAACTTGTTACATTTGTTTGTAATAAGTGTAAAGAACTTCAAATTAAAATTATTTTCATTGGAGATTCTTATCAACTTGCTCCTGTAAATGAAAAGAAATCTATTGCTTTTGATAGATGTTATGAAGTTTATAATCTTAAGGAAGTTGTTAGACAAGCGGCTAATAATCCTATTACAAATTTACTTAATCTTCTTCGTTATGATATTGAACATAAAACTTATAGGTTTTTAGAGTATTTAAGTACTCATGCTGGTATGATAAATTATAATGATATTGGAGAAGGTTTTAGTATTTGTAATCGTGTTGACTTCAAAAATGTTATTGATACATCTTTTTCTAATGAAGAATATACTAAAAATATTGATATATATCGTATTATTGGTTATACTAATGCTTGCATAGCAGGTTGGAATAATTATATACGTAATACTATCATTAAAGATGCTGATAAGAATATTATTACGAAGAATGACTTGATTATGTCTTATGAAACTATTGTTAATGAATTTATGGAAATTGTTATTAATAATTCAGAAGAATATATTATTAACGATATTGTAAATTTTGTTGATGATAAATATGGTTTTAAAGGCTTTCTCGTTAAGTTTCAATTAGTTCATGGAGGAAAAATTACTCGTCCTCTATTTATTATTGACCATCGTGATAAATATACTATTCAGAAATATCATCAGACTATTAGTGAGTTGATTAAAACTGCTCGAAGTGCTACTGGTGGTACTCGTGTTTCTCGTTGGAGAGATTATTATAACTTTAAGAAGAACTATTTAATCGCTGCTAATGTTATAGATAGAAATGGTAATACTATTTATGATAGAGACATCGATTATGGATTTGCTATTACTGCGCATAAAAGTCAAGGCTCTACTTATGATACTGTATTTGTTGATGTTAATAATATGGTATATGACCGTATTGGACATCCTTATGCTAATCAAGATGATTTGCTTAGACGATTATATGTTGGCTGTTCTCGTGCGCGTAAAGAACTTATTCTTTGTTATGGAAATTAAATTATGATTCTTTCTTATGCTTTTGACGTTGAAGTTTTACCTAACTTCTTTTCATTAACTATTATTGATGTTAATGATTATCTTAAAGTATTTGATGATGCTTGTAAGATTAATGCTAAAGGCAAGAAAGAGCCTATTCCTCTTGTGCAAAAATATACTGTTGCTGAAATTAAGGATAAACTTAATTCTGTAAAAAAGAATAAATTCTATATTACTAATAAAGATGATAGTCAATTATTATCTATGCTTGGATATATTAATCAAATGCGTCCTCATTATGATGAGCAAAAACGTCCTATTAGATATGATATGTTTGGTTATAATAGTTCTAAGTATGATAATCTTATGATTGCTGGTCTTTTAATGTTTGCTAATCAAACTAATACTACTAAAGAACTTATTACTAAACTTTATGAATTAAGTAAGCATATTATTAATATTCAAGATAAGCCTGAACTTGCTAAGACTGATTATTTATTAAGTAATCTTCGTAAGTATAGTTTGCCTTATGTTGGTATTGATGTTATGACTATATTTGCTCTTAATAAAGTTGGTAAAGGTGTAAATGATAAAGGAGAAACTATTTATTTTGGTAAGAGTTTAAAACAAACTTCTATTAATTTACAATGGTATGAACTTCTTGAATATGAACTTCCTCCTATTAGTGATAAAGATGTTGATTTGTATTATGGAGATTATAGATATAAAGGTCTTTCTCCAGAACAAATTAATAAACTTGTTAATAAATGGGATAGATATATATTAGATGAATGGATTCCAGATATGATGCATTATAATGAAAATGATGTGTTTATTGTTTGTGAAATGATTCGTCTTTTTATTGATGAAATACGATTGAGATATAATATTTCTAAATCGTATGAAATTAATGTTCTAAGTAGTTCTCGTAGTAATATTGCTGATAAAATGTTTGTTAAGTTTTATTCTGAATTTAGTGGTCTTGCTCCAAGTCAATGGCAAGGTCGTAAAACAGAAAGAACTGCTCTTGGATTTAAACGTGTTATTCTTCCTTTTATTCATTTTAAAACTGAACAAATGCAAGAACTTCTTGAAGAAATGAAGAAAGTTGTTATTTATTCAGTTGGAAAGAAAGCTCTTAAAGAAATTGCTCCTAAATATCCTGATTTGAAGTATCTTAAGACTAATAATGATAGTGGTTGGTTTGAAATTACTATTAATAATCTTACTTATACTATTGCTACTGGCGGTTTACATAGTAAAGATGTACCTCGTGAGCTAAAAAGCAAGCTGATTAAGGTTGACAATCACTCTACGGGGGAGGTACAACAATCTATTTGGGATGAAATTACTGATGATAGCTATGTCTATGTGCATTGGGATATTAGTAGTTTTTATCCGTCTATAATGGATGTTTATCGTATTGCTCCAGCACATATGAATGAAGGTATATTTGTTAAGTTAATTCATTGGCTTAAAGAAACTCGTATTACTGCTAAACATAGTAAAGAAGATTATATTGATGGTATTCCTAAAGATGTCCTTGCTCAAGTACTAAAGATTGTCATTAATTCTATTTATGGTAAACTTGGTTTTGAGAAAGGAGATATTTGTGATAGGCTTGCTGTTCTTAAAGTTACTATTAATGGACAGTTAATGATTATGATGCTCTGTGAAGAGCTTGAGCTTAATGGTGTTGAAGTTATGTCTGCTAATACTGATGGTATAGTTGTTAAACTTTATAAACGTAAGAAAGAAGATTTTGAACGTATTGCTACTAATTGGAAACAGCTGACTAAACTTGATGCTGATAGTGAAGAATATAAATGTTATATTAATAGGGATATTAATAATTATGTTATCGAGGAACTTAATGGTAAAGTATCTTATAAAGGTGCTCTGAATCCTAATATGTATCTCGTTGACTTACAAAAAGGTTATGATATGCCTATTGTTGCACAAGCTGTTATTAATTATTTTCTTTATAATAAACCTGTGTTAGAAACTTTATATGAATGTACTAATATTCTTGATTTTTGTAAAACCCAAAATATTGGTAGGCAATTTCATGTTGAATATACTAATAATGGTCAAAGACAAATACTTCAAAGAAATATTAGATTCTATGTTACTAATAGAGGTGGAATTGTAGAGAAAGTTGACAATAATACTATGCAAAGAAATAATCTATGTGCAGGTCGTCAAGTTGTTATTCTTAACACTCTTGATGATAAACGTATAGAATATCGTAACATTTGTTATTCTTATTATTATAATGAAGCTCTTAAAATTATTGACCCTATTAAACTTGGTATTAGTCCTAATCAAAAAGGAGATGCTTCTCGTAAATTAAAATCGGGTAAAGCTCTTATTAAAAAACATGCTGGAATGCACCAAAGTCTTTTTGATGATGCCGAAGATTAAAGAATCATTATTAAAGAAGATAATTGATGGTTTTCAAACTAACAAAGGTAAAGCAAGTCTTTATTGTTTTACTCCTGAGTTTGTTCCTGAGATTATTTATAATATTATAGTTCCATTTCACGCTAAGCATATAAAAGAACCTGTATTTATTTGTACTGATTGTTATACTACTCGTAAATCTATTCTTGATTATTTAAGAAGTAAGCAAGTAGATAAAGAAAATGGATATGATATTATTTCTCTTAGTGCTGATTATATTAAATATAAATATCGTTATGCTTATAAACTTACTATTATAGTTGGAGTTAATGAAGAATATAATATAATTAGTCATTTACATCATAGTAGTAATTTTACTCTATGTATTCTTACTAAAAATATTATGAATCATGATTTTATTAATAGTGTTCGTGATATATTACCAGAGATTGATACTGCCGATGCTGATATTGCTCTTCGACGAGATAGTATTTACTCCCCCGTAGAGGAACATCTATTAGGCGTTGAAATTTCTGCTGATGATAAAGAACGTTATGATAAATATAATGATTATATTACTACTTCTGTTTCTATATTTGGAGAATTATCTAATATCGAAAAATGTAAGAAAGGTGATACTACTCTTGGTATTAGTGCTGCTGATTTTCGAGATACTATTGCTCGTGAAAATGGTTGGCGTGAAGACCTTGATACAAATATTCCTTTTATGCGTCAAATAGATGATGTTTATAATCCTAATATTCTATATGAACGTGCTTGTACTTTCTATAATATTGCTAAAGAACGTAGAAATCTTGTTAGTGATAATGATGCTAAATTAGTTGCTATTCTTAAACTTTGTGAGGAAAATAAAGATAAACAAATTCTTATTGTTTCTAAACGAGGAGAATTTGCTGCTAAAGTTAGTGAATATATTAATATTAATACTAATGAGAATATTCATTGTGGTGATTATCATGATTGTTTAAATGATATAGTTGCTTTTGATAAAGATGGAAATCCTATTCTTATTAAGTCTGGTGCTAATAAAGGTAAATTAAAAATGCTGGGTGCGCAAGCTCAATCCAGCCTCAATGAGCGAAGATTTAATGAGAAGATTATTAATATATTGTCTATAAAATCATCGTCGAATCCAAAGCTAAAAATAGCTTGTGATATGGTCATTTTCACATCACCGTTATGTAACAATATAATAGATATTAAAAGTAGATTTACTAATGTTATATTTAATGGTATTCCTACAAAAGTATTTGTATTTTATTGTATGGGTACTATTGAATATGATAAATTGCGTACTGAACAAAATAATCCTATTATTAAAGTAATTAATGATACAGAAAATTTTATTGAATATGATGAAAATTCTGCGTGTATTATTTTGTAATATGGATATTAATCCTTATTATTGTAATGTAATTGAAAACCTAAGAGTTCCTTGACATGGTGGAAGACAAAGAAGAAAAACAAGTTCAAGTTGATGCTGAATCTCCTGCTCAACTTAAAGAACAAATCAATGCTCCTGCTATTAATCATGAACTTGTTCATCAATCTAATGGTAGTTTTAGTGCTATCAATCTTTTCGACCCTAAACAACTTGCTGCTGCTGAAAATTTTTTAACTAAAGTTATACGTAGTAAGAAAGGTGGTATTGAAAGTGTTAATGATGGTCTTGCCATTCTTATGAGAGCACAAGATTTAAAACTTCCTTTTAGTACTTGTATTGAACATATTCATGTTATTAATGGTAAAACTGGTATTGATATTCATATTGTCAAAGCATTATTGTCAAAGGCAGGTTGTACTTGGAGATGTACTAAAGATTATCAACCTCTGTATGAATATACAGATGGCTTTAATGTTTATGTTGACAATGCTTTTCCTGATTATGTTGTTCGATGCAGAAATTCTAAAGAAGCTGCTGATAAACTTGCTGCTGATAAAGATGGCGATTTAGTTTATGTTTATCCTGTTAAATGGTATCAAGATTTTAATGGTAATGTTTATAAGGATTATCAATTAAACACTAAACAATTTGCTATTGTTGCTAATAAGCTACAAGTTGCTGAAGTAGTTAAATCTGGTAGGATTCCTGTTTATCGAATTGCTAATAAACCTGTTGATTATATTACTGAGTATGAAATTACTCGTAATATCAATGGTAAAGAAGTTATTTCTATTGGTAAATTTACTTATACTGATGCTGTTCAAGCAGAAATGTTTGAAAAAGATACTTATAAAAAATATCCTCGTATTCTTATTGGTCATAGAGCTTTTACTCTTGCTGCGAGAGATATTGCTTCTGACATTCTAATGGGTGCTATGGAAACTACCGAATTAAAGATTGTTGCTGGTAGAGAACTCACAGATAAAGATTTAGCTTCGGTTGAAGATGTTGAAGCTATTGAAATTTAAGTTATAAATAACATTTTTCATTAACAATTTAAAATTATTACAATTATGAAAATTTCAAATGTTAAAGCAATGGGATTTGGTTTTAGTGCTATCAATGCTGGTCAGCGTAACGCAGTTGTAGAACCTCAAATTATCGCAGTTAGTACCGAAGGTAATTTCCGTATTACTCCTCCGGTATCTCGTGCACTTGGTATTGGACATGGCGATTATATAATGTTTGTTACGAATGTTGAAAATATTGATGAAGCTATTCGTAACAAAGCTCCTGAAGTTATTGCTTTCTGCGAAGAAAATGGTTTGGAAGTAGGGTCTGCTGAAGCTGCTATTGCTCTGCATAAAGAGTTTGATATGTATGCTATTGCTAAGGGTATTGCTGAATATGACCCGAAAGGCAATATGAAGACTACTACTGAACGTCTGACTAAGAATGATAAAATTAAGTTTGTTTCTCAACGTTTCGATGAAATGCTCGCTGCTGCTCTTGAACAAGCTGATGAGCAGACTAAAGTTGCATTGACTCGTAAAGATGTTACTAAAGAGGAACAAATTGATATTCTTTCTGCTTTTGTTACTCCGCGTGAACTTACTAAGTTCAAAGGGTCTAAAGTTGCTAATCCTGCTGGTCTTACCGGTGCTGGTACTTCTTTGACTTTCACTGATTCTAATGTTTGGAAACAATTGAAAGCTGATATGGGTGATGATGCTGAAAAGCTGAATCGTGTTTATGATGCTGATGTTGAGAACTTGCAAGATATTGTTATCAATGACGGTTATAAGAATGTAACTGTTAAAGCTATTATTCTCGGCGAATATACTGATAAAGAACCCGTTCGTATCAACAAAGGTGGTAATGCAAAAGCTGGTGAAATTGAAGAATAATCCTGTCTTTCATCATTTAGGTTAATAAGTAAGTCGGGAATGTAATCTTACTGATTATGTTCTCGACTTTTATTTTATAGTTTAACGTTAAATTAAAAAATTAATTATTATGTCAAAAGTTGAAACTAATGTAGCTGCAAGCGCAACAGCTGCTGAAGAAGTTCAAGAAGTAAAGAAAGTTAATCGTAGAGGTATTGGTACTGCTCGTGGTACTACTCGTCTGAAATTTAGTCATGAACTTGCTAAACCCAATGGTTTGTTTATTGGTCATCTTGATTCTGTTGTTGTAAATATGATTAAGATTGGGGAAGAAAGCACTGGTATGCCCTCATTTAATGGTCTTGAAGTTCCTCGTCTTACTATTACTTTTGCTTCTAATGAAGAAGAAGTTAATAAACGTCATTATATTCCTTTGACTTTCACAGCAGTAGAATCTACAGCTAATACTATTCCTGGTGGCTCTGACGAATGGAAAGTTAATGCTGTGTTTGATTGGATTAAACATATTCTTGATGTTTATGTTCTGAAAGGTCGTGAATTGACTGATGATGAAGCTAATGCTTTATCTTTGTCTTTTGAAGACTTTGATGAACAAGGAGAATATGTTCCTGTTGAACCTGAAGAAGTTATTGCTGGATGGAAGACTCTCTTTGAGAACTTCGAGAATATTATGAATCGTGGACGTGATGGTCAACCTTATTATAAGTCTAAAGATGGTAAGTTTATTTCTATTTGGATTAAACTTGTCCGTTATATTAAGTCTAATAAGAAAGGTTGGCAAGCTGTTAATAATGGAGAACTTTCTTTCCCATCATTTGTTGGTGAAGGATGTATCGAACTTAACAAAGCTAATGTTGCTCCATCTATACGTCTTAATAGCGTTAAAGAAGCAATTATTCCTATGAATATCGATAAGCCCAAATCTCCTAATATGCCTACTCCTGGCATGGGTGTAGGAACTTCTCCTGTTATGGGTGGTGTTCCTATTGGAGACCCGATGATGGGTGGTAATAATTTTGGTGGAATTGCCGCTGAAGCTGCCGAAGATGTTCCATTTTAAATTAAAACTCATATTGGAATAACTGTTTAATAAAGGCTTCACTGTGGCATTCATTGTCATAGTGGAGCCTATTTTTTTTATTTATATAGTTATGAGAAATATTAATTCTTCTAAACTTACTAAACAATCTGTTTTAGCTAAAGTTAGTCAAGTTACTATTATGGCTACTTATCTTAATCTTTCTGATAAGATTGTCCAATATTGTATTGATACTGGAGAATTAATATGTTCTCCTTTAAGAGAAGATGCTCATCCTACTTGTGGTTTTAGATATGATAATAAAGGCAAACTTAAGTTTAGAGATTTTGCTGGATACATGTGGGGAGATTGTTTTGATATTGTTGCACATGTTATGTCTTTTATTTATAATAAGCAATATGATATTTCAAAGAAAGAAGATTTTATTAAAGTTCTTCGTCATATAACTTTTACTTTTAAAGATATATTTTATGGACAAGAAAAGGATATAAATCTTGTTAATGAAATAAATACTGCTATTATCAATATTAAACATAGTAAGCCTATTATCGAGCTTGTTGTTAGAAATTGGAACACTGATGATGAAAGATATTGGGAACAATTTGGTGTTCCTCTTCAATTTCTTAATCTTAATTTTGTCTATCCTGTTGAACAATATTATATTAATCGTAAAATTAATCCTGAACCTAAGTATTATTATCGTGCTAATGACCCTTGTTATGGTTATTGTCTTGGTAAAGACCGTTCTGGTATTTATAATATAAAACTATATTTTCCTAAAAGAGATAAAGCTATTACTCGTTTTATAACTAATTGTAATCATCTTGAAGGTATTTATAATCTTGATAAAAATGATTATGACATTATAGTTATTACTAAGTCTACTAAAGATAGAGTTAGTATAGGAGCTAATATTCTAAAGATAAAATCTCTTTACGGGGGAGCTATTAAAGCAAATATTGGTGTTATTAATCTTCCTCATGAAACTTATCGTCTTCGTCAAAATGAATATGATTGGCTTCAAGGAAAACTTAATGCTAATGGAAAAATAGTTTCTCTTATGGATAATGATATTACTGGAAAACATGAAGCTATTTGGCTTAGAAATAATTATAAAATAATACCTTTACTTATACCTGCTAACACTAATACAAAAGATTTTGCTGAATATGTTAGCAAACATAATTTTGAATGCGTTTCAAATATTATTATACAAGCAATTAATTATATAAACAGTTATGAAAGAAAAGGAGATAAATTTACTTGGGATTCGTCCGAATGGAATAACACTTTGCCATACTGATTATTATAAAGGTAAAATAAGTGTTATTATGGAAGCTATTACTGAAGAGCAAGAAACTCGTATTGATAAGTCTAAGATTTATTATGGAGATATTAGATATGTTCGTAACGATGGGACTGTGATTCAAGCTAAAAATATTTATCTTTATGGAGAAGTAGACTTTAATAATAAAGATGATATATCTAATATTGAAAGATTTAATCTTATAGATGAAGATGGGGGTATTATATATTCTAATTTTAATTATGATAAGGGACATTTTATTACTATTGATAGAATAGCTAAATCTTTTCCTACTTGGAATCCTGTTCTCTGGTTTAAGTATTGTCATTGTCTTATTGGTAAGCCTACTCGTATTATTGTTTATAGAAATCCTAAATTTATTAAGAAATGAATTATGATTGGCGAGAAGAAATTAATAATGATTTTGATGTTAATCTTGACAGATATGAAATCGGAACCATTATAAATAATAATAGAGATATTGTTACTACTACTAATGATTTAGATATAGCAAATAATTATTATGAAGCAAGCATTACTAAGTATAGTCCTTTTAATAATTATAATCATGTTATTGTATATCTATTTGATTACGATAAGAATACCAATATAAATTATTATGATTCTGAAGTGGATTAACCCATTAGTTAATACAGAGGATGTTCTTAAAATAGAACGTCCTTTTGTTGATTATACAGAATGGATTTATCTTTCTTATAAAGAAACTATTCCTGCTCTTGATGATTTATTAAAGGATTTAGATTGTACTCGTGAATATAATTGTGGTCGTCCTATGATGACTACTATACTTAATTATAATAATAAACTATCTGAATATTATTATTATCTTCTTAGATTAGATAATTATATTCTGTATAATGAATATGTTGATAAACTTATAAATAGACATATTCAAAATATTATATTTGAATATGAATATCCTATTGCTCCTAAGATTAAAAGTAAACCTAAACGTAATTCTAAGAAACGTACTATTCCTAATACTTTTATTAAACAAAAAAGTATTGATATGTTTACTGGTAAAGAAGTTTATTATTATGATAATATTAAAACAGGAGAACATTATGAAAGTAATAATCCTGATTTAATTACTAAAATTAAGAAACATAAAGATAAAGTTAAACGTACTGGAGTTCCTATTGAAGCTATGACTTTTAGTTTTAAAAAGAAATGAGTTATGTTACCTTTTAATTATAAAGAAGCTCTATATCGTCGTAATAATCTTGGTAGACCTTGTGTTTGGTTTGTAGAAAGTTATAGCGATAATGAAATTATAGTTTATCATGGAATAGTTAATAAAACTATTACTACTGAAAGATATAATACTAATCGTAATGTTATAAATGAACTTAATACTCGTATTAATGCCAAACGTAAAGTTGGGTATAAGTACATTACTGAAATTAGAGATAGTAATACCTTGCCCGTAGAGGGAAACCTTGATGAACTTTATTCTTGGCTTGATACTTATTTGCCTGTTAATCGTACTACTTCAGAAGGTGTTATTCTTCCTATGCTTGCTAAAGCTTATGACGATAAAGTATTTAATCGTTGTTCTTCTTATATTGGTCAATGGAAAATTAATGGTCTTCGTTGTCTTATTAAAGTGATTAAAAATATTGGAGATTTATTTAAACCTTTTAGTCTTCAATTTCAAAGTCGTGAAGGTGAAATTTGGAATAGTCTTCCTACTCTTGAAGATTATCTTCTTCATGTTATTTCTCAAGATATTCTTATTGAACTTTATCAAAATGATATAACTCTTGATGGTGAAGTTTATCTTCCCGGCGGTTATACTATAAATCAAATTAATCATTTTGTTAAAGACCCTAATTGTGTTGAGAATAAAGCTCTTCAATTCTGGTGTTATGATATTGCTGTTGAAGATATGCTTCAATATAATCGTAATCATTTTATTCTTAATAAGTTTTATAATCATGTTAAAACATTTACTGATAAATACAGTCATTATAATAATACTGAACGTTTTATTGTTCTTCCTACTTTTGAAATTGATGACAGTAATAATGCTAAAATTACACGTGATAAATTTATTGAATTAGGTTTTGAAGGTCTTATTCTTCGTAATCCTAATGCTGAATATGACGCCGGTAAACGACGTGTAGGAATTATGGTTAAATATAAAAAACCTGATGATGGTATTTTTACTGTTGTAGATATTAAACCTGAAGGTGTTCGTAGAGCCGATATTCCACTTCTTGTTTGTAAAAATGACATTAATAATGAATTATTTAAAGTTCATCTTAGTGAATCTCTCGATTATCAAATGGCTGTTCTTTATAAGAAACATAGCTTTATTGGTCGTAAAGTTCATATTGAGTTTGGTGAACGAAGTGGAGTTGCTCAAGTTCCTTCCCATGTTAAAGAAGTTCATTTTATTCCATAAATGATAACTCAATTTGAGATTGTTAATCCTATTCCTATTAGGACTAAACCTCATCTAAATAGACGAGGAGAATTAGTTATTCCTAATATTGCTACGCAACATTATAATTGGTATCTTGAAGTTGCGAAAGATAATACTATTACATTTGATAGAGAATACTATATTTTATTTGGGCATAATAAATTTGACCATAATTGTATCAAACTTTATAAAGACTATGGACGAAGATTTGTAGTTAATCTTCATGGAGAAATTGCTGATTTTGTTCATAGAGAAATTATTGCTCGTGGTAATGTTGATGTAAACTATCTCTACTCCGAGGATGAGTTTGATGTATGGCAAATTGAATAAGAATAGCTGTTTTTAGCTTATTTTCTGTGCAAACTGAATAAGCTGTATTATTTATCCTCTTTGTATGAAGTAAGCTAAAAACGGCTTATTTTGTGTCATATTTCCTATAATAATTTTTTGAAAATAATTAATTATTCTCTATATTTAAACATGAAGTCGTATATTATAGGTCTTGCTGGAAAAAAAGAATGTGGTAAAGATACTGTTGCAAGTATGATTAATTATATATTTGTAGTTGGTATTACCAAAGCTAAGTATTCTGATTGGGTACTTAAAAGGACATCTTATGATGAAACTTATAAGCATAGAATAGTTCATTTTGCTGATAGTCTTAAAGATTGTCTTAGTGGTATATATAATATTCCTCGTGAATGTTTTGATAATAGAACATATAAAGACGACATGTATTATTCTCTTAAAAGTGGTAATTTTATTAATAAGTCTGCTGTTACTCAAAGAGGTGACGGGTATTATGTTCTTACTAATGAAAATCTTAAATTCAGTTCTATTGCAGAAGAAATTGAAGTTTATGAAACTCTTCACCCTATTATTTCTCTGCGTACTCTTATGCAGTATTTTGGTACTGAGGTTTGTCGTAGAAATTTAGGCAGAGATATTTGGATTAGAAGTGCTATTGGTAAAATAGTAGATGTTGCTATGGCTAATAGACTTTGTTTAGTTCCTGATGTTAGATTTACTAATGAAGCAGCTGCAATCCATAAAGATGAACCCTCCATCTACGGGCGAGTTATTAAAATCAATCGTAATAATTGTGATAAAGATTATCACGATTCTGAAATTATTAGTTTTACTACTGATTATACTATCAACAATAATGGTAGTATGACTGAACTTTTCTATCAAACTTTAGATATATGTCAGAAAATAATTTTGAAGTAGGATTAGTTAAGTATGCTTGTCCTATTTGTGGAAAAGAAGCTGATAGTGCTATAATAATGAATAGTCGTTTTACTAAGAAAGATGCTGAAGCTATTAAAAAAGCTCATAACAAATTTATTGGTTATAGTGATAAAGCTTGTAAAGATTGTCTTTCTCATAAAGATGAATGTATTTATGTTATAGAAATAGATGCTGAAAAATCTAAACCTAATAATCCTTATCGTACTGGTATGTATTGGGGACTTCGTAAAGATTTTGATTTGTTTATTGACCATCCTGAATATGTTTTAAAAACTAAAAATGGTGTTCAATATTGTTTTATAGATAAAGAATTTGCTAATCAAATAGGTTTACCTCATGAAAATAATTGAGCCAAATGTAGAGTTGTGGCGACAAGGTGAAGATAAAGTAGCTCATGTTGCTCGTTGTGCAAGAGTTTGTTATGGTAAAGAAAGTGGAAATGATGAAGCTCTTTATGGTAGTCTTGAAAGACGTAATCATTTAAGTATGTATCGTCATGAAACTTATTATGCTGCAATAAATACTGTTGATAAACGTTCTCTTGTTTTTGAAGCTCTTGCTGGTTATCAGCATTGTCCTTATATTAATTATGTTACTTTTAAAGGCAAAACTTACATTGTTACTAATGGTAATTTTATTAGAGATATTGCTAAAAGTAATCCTGTTCTATTTCATTTAATTTATAATAATCAAATTACTCCTAAAGAAGCTGAACAAATTGAGCCTATTTGGGAACATTTTATGCGTTATACTTTTTGTGTTGTTACTCAAATTAGTACTTCTCGTGAACTTAATAGAGTAAGTCCTAATAATATTGCTGAACAATCTACAAGATATGTTTATGAAAATGGTACTATTTGTAGACCTCATTGGATGACCAAAGAGGAAGCTGAATATATTAATACAGAACCAATTCTTAGTTATGATTGGATTGTTAATCATGATTTTGCTAAAAGATATATTTGGACTATAGATAATTCTTTTCATTGGTATAAAGAACTTATAGATAGTGGTCTTCCTCGTGAAGATGCTCGTGGAATACTTCCTCTTGATACTGCTACTAAAGTTGTTTATACATACTCCATAGATGAATGGCGAGCTATTATTGACCTTCGTTATTATGGAACTACCGGTAAGCCTCATCCTAATTGTGTTATTATATCTAAACTTATAAAAGAAAATTTAGAAGAACTTGGATATAATTTTAGATAAACTATGGCTAAAATTGATTCTATTAAATGTAAATTTGGACTTCATAAATATGAGGTTTACAAAGAAGAAGAACTTACTGATGTACGTAAAGATGTTATCGGTAAAGTTATTATTAGTCGTTGTTCTGTATGTGGTAAAATACGTGTAGATAAAGTTCGTACTGTTGAAAATTATTAAGTTATGAAACGTAGTAGAAGATATATTAAAAAGCAACAAAAGAAAGAACTTATTAATAAAAAAGTTCTTCAACGTATTATTAGAGAAAGTAATATTTGCCAACATGCTATTAAAGAACTTAAACTTGCTGGATATGGTAAAGGAGAAGGTGGTCCTAATGATTGGATGTATGAACAAGTTCTTGAAGCTGTTGCTGTATTTACATCTCATGGTAATTCTGGTAGTTCAGCTCCTTGGGAAATTAATCTTGTACAAAAACTTTGTAATTGGGATGTTATTAGTCCTCTTCGTTTTACTGATGATGAATGGAATCAAATAAGCTCTGATGGTCTTTGTCAAAATAAACGACAATCAGATGTTTTCAAAGAGTCTAATGGTCGTATTCATTATAATGGTGCATTTACTAAACGTGCTATAAGATGTTATTCTTATGCTACTGAGGAATGGACTGATAATAAAAATCCTCTTTGTTGGAGCGGTGGATTATTTGAACATTCAAATGGTATTCTTACAGGTCGTTATTTTAATCGTTGTTTTCTTTATCTTCATGATATTGATAAAGGTTGGATGCCAAAAGAGACTAAAGTTCTCGATTGTGTAGAAGTCGAGATTGCTCCTGATAATTGGATGATGGCTATTAATGAAGATTCAATTGATTTACTCACTCTTTCTTGTAGTTATATTATTGATTGGAAAGAATGTCCTATTATGAAAGGTCTTCGTCTTGAAGATATTACTCCAGAAATTGAAGCTTTTGCATATAGAGAAATAAAAAATAATAATGGTCAAACTAAAGAAGAATGAGAAAGCCAAGACGTTGGATTTTCTTTTATCAGGAATCAGGTCATACTATTCCTGAATATGTAGAATGTGTTGGAACTGGGTCTATTATTCCTGTTGATAATAGACTCTCCAATTCTTCTATTGAGTTTCGTGTTACTCATGGATATTATCCTATTCCTAAACAAGCTATAGCTTTTGCTATTCACTATGGTGAAAGAATACTTGATGCTCGTAGACGAACTCCTATTAGATTACTTAGTAATAAACGTAATAATGAAGATTAAATTATGAGTAGTTTATATCAAATTTCAGAAGATATACTTCGTATATTTGATGAAGTAGAACAAAATGATGGGGAAATTACTGATGAACAATATGATGCCCTTACTATTAAACAAGAAGAACTCAAAACTAAACTTGATGCTTATGTAAAAGCTATTAAGTCTTGGGAAGTAGATGAGAAAGCTCTTAAAGATGAAAAGAAACGATTTAATGATAGACAAAATGTTTTCAAGAATCGTATTGAATATTTAAAAGCTGCCGCTCTTGAAGCTGTTCTTAATTTTGGAGAACATGGTAAGTCTAATATGTTTATTGAACTTCCTACTTGTCGTTTATTTTCTCGTGCTTCTAAATCTATTGAAGTTGATGAAGAACGTATTCGTATTTTCATGTCTGAATTTGAACGATATATTCGTGAATTAGTTAATGCCGATGTTTTATATGCTGGCAAAGATGTAGACCTTCAAGGTATTCTTGATTGTATCAATGCTAACTGCCGTGCAGAACATGGTGAAGATTTTGAACCGTTTACTCTTAATGATTTGATTGCTATTAAGATTAATATCAGTCAAACTGCTTCTGTTTATGATTTATTTAAGAGTGGGCTTGCTCTTAATCTTTATGGCAAAGAACCTATTTATACTAAAATGGAAAATGCTACTACTAAAGATGATTGGAAGACTATTATAGATTCTGCCACTACTGCTAATACTTCTTATCCTACTATGGCTAAAGTTGTTATTAATCAATCACTTCAAATTAAGTAAATTATGGAAGGACCTTTTTATACTCAAGCTGGGGATATGGGTCTTGTTATAAATCTTGTTAGAGAAGCTAATATTGTATTAGCTTCTCTTCCTAAAGATTCTCCTGATTATATCTGGAAACAAGAACGATTTGAAGAAGCTATTAGTGTAATGAGAAGTATTGAATATACTGAGCCTCAACACGATAATGATATTAACTTTATTCTCAAAACTATTAATACTATTTGGGAAAAAGGTATTCTATCTCCTCTTACTCTTAAAGATGACGAGTTTGATATTATCGAAGATGTTGATGAAGCTATTAATAAAAGATATAGATGGATTATTAAACAAGGTAATAAAGTTTATAATAATGCTGCTTATAAAACTACTGTTCGTAAATCTTATAACCATAATTTAGGTACTGAAGTTGAAATGAATATACCTCCTGTTAATTTTAATCCTGTATTGTATATTTCCAAAGGAGGTGTTATAACAGGAGAATATATTTGTAGATGTGAAATTCGTCCTGATATTGTTGCTAAACATTCTTTTGTTATTCAAAGTATTATTAATATTCCTTCTTCTATTATTACTATTAATGATAGATTTATTTATGTTGTAGACCATAGAGAACCTAAACTTAAGATTCTTAATGAGTTCTATAATGTTCCTGTTGGTTTTGATAATACTGTTAAAAGTATGAAATTAAATATTCGTAATTATAAGAAATTAAAGATATGAGTTATGCTGTTAAAGGTGCTCCTTGGTCTTACCGAGGAGCACATGATGTTGAGAATTGTAGAACTGCTGAAGAAGTAATGGTTGAAGCAGGTCTTGATTGGACTGTCGCTAAATGCGAACTTGTGGCTAAGATGCCCACTCATGATATATATGCACGAGATAAAGATGCTTTTATTCTTGGGTCTTGTATGTATAAAGATTGTCCTAATGCTTTTGCTACTTATCGTACTGATACTAATACTCCTTTAGGTATTGTTAAAGAACGTTATACTCCTGTGCAGAATATTGATGCTTTCACATTTTTCAATGATGCAATTGGTAAAGATAAAGCTATTTGGCAAACTGCTGGTTGGTTTGGTAATGGTGAACGTATATTTGTTTCTGCTAAACTTCCTAAAAATATTTTTGTTAATGGAGACCCAGTTGAGAATTATCTTATATTTACTACTTCTCATGATGGTAGTTCTGGTGTTAAAATTTTATTTAGTCCTATAAGAGTTATTTGTCAAAATACTCTTAATGCTGCTATTAAGTCTGCTACTAATTATGTTAGTTTTAGACATACTAAATCTGTTCATACTAATCTTGATATTGCCAAAGAAATACTTGGTATTTGTGAACAAAAGATTGAATATCTTGGAGAACAATTTAGTTTCATGTCTAAAATTAATATTAATGATAAAGATGCTCAACATATTTTTGCTAATGTAATATTTAATGAAGATGAATTACTACGAATTGAAGAAACTGGACATACTATTGGACAAGTTGTTACAAGAGATTGGAGAGCTATCCAAGATGCTCAAATTAGTATGAAAAAAGTTAATGCTATTGCTGAAATGAATAATTACTATTTTTCCGGACCTGGGCAACGTGAGATTCTTGGCACTAAATGGGGTGTATATAATGCTGTTACAGGTTATTATTCTAATGTTGACAATTCTGTTGGTACTAAGAGAATGGATTCTCTTCTTTATGGTGATAAATCTCGTAAAATTGAACTTGCTGGTAATCTTTTGATTGCTGCTTAAATTAATTAAACTATGAGTAAAACTGTAGATATTTTAACAACTGCTATTGGTTGGGCAATGCAAGGTGCACCTTTTGGTGATGTAGCTAATAAACTTAAAGAACTTGATGAATGTCATGTAAAAGTTTGGCGTGAGGATGAAACTGTTAAGCTTCCTACTTACGCTAAATCTGGTGATGCTTGTATGGATGTTTATGTTCACAAAGTTGAATTTAAACCAGATGGACGAGTAGTTTATCATACAGGACTTCATTTTGCTCTTCCTGAAGATTATGAAATGACAATTCGTCCTCGTAGTAGTAATACTAAAACTACAGCTGTTATGCAAAATAGCCCTGGTACTCTTGATGGAGGTTATCGTGGTGAACTTCTTATTGTTATGCGTGATATGATTGACCCATCTCTTGGTAACTCCGAATATGGTATCGGCGACCGTTGTGCCCAAATTTCTATTCGTCGTCGTGAACGTATTGTTTGGGAAGAAGTTAAAACACTGAACGAACTTGGTGAAACTGACCGTGGTCAAGGTGGTTTTGGAAGTACCAATAAATGAAAGATTTTGATAATAATATTCATGACTATATTTCTAATTCTGGTAGGGATTATAATTATCCATCTGTAATTGATAAGGATAAAGATACCTATCAGAATCAAGATACTATAAATATAGACGCATCTCGTACAAAAGATTCGAGTGATGATACAGAACTTCCTTCATATAATGAAGAAAATGCTATGTGTATGGAAGTTAAAGCTACTTCTTGGGAATATGATGAAGTTTTAGATTTATATACTTATCATACTGGAATTAAATTTGATTTGCCTAAAACTTATGGCATACTTGTATTTCCTGCTAAAACTATTAATAATACTGAAGTATATGTTCCTAATGCAGTTGATGTTATTGATTTAAATAACAATGAGGAACTTGTTATTAAATTTAAATATCGTACTAATATTAAAATATTTAAATATTTTAATGATACTCTTGATAATATCAAAAAGATTTTTGATAAGATTAATGAAATTATAGAAGTTGTTAATCAACATAGTACTGATATAGAAGACATTAAAACAGATATTGATTCTATCAATTCTGAAATAAGTTCTATATGGTCTTCTATTAGTTCTATTAATTCTGATATTAGTTCTATTAATTCTGAAATTAGTTCTCTATGGTCTGCTATTAGTAGCTTAGAAAGTTCTGGCGGAAAGGATAGTGGAGAAACTACTATTAATGCTCTTGCTAAAGCTGCTAAACTTTTAGCTGAAACAAGAGCTGCTACTACTATTATTGAAAAACTTGTTATTAAAGAACTTGATAAATTTAAAGACTATGATAAAGAACCTTATGCTAAAGGTGATATTATAGCTAAGATTCTTTTTCTTCCTTATGTTAAAGTTAATTTTAAAACTCAAAATGAATAATGGAAATTATTAGTATTTCTGATAAAACTATTGATGATATTATTAAATATGGTATAGATGTTACTCATAAAGAACATGGCAAATTATATAATGTAGTTGGTAAAGTTCTTTGTAAGAATATAGATACTGGTCAATGGTATAGAGCTATACATTATGTTAATGCTCAAGGACAATCTTTTGTTCGTGACAAAAAAGACTTTTATGATAAATTTAAAATTATAGGAGATAAACAATGAAAGCGATAGGAATTAAAATGGTTGATTTGCAACCTATGGATATGGCTGATGCTATTAAAAAAGGATATAGAGTTCCTGATGTAGTTGGTACAGCTAAAGGTTATGAAGTAACTTATCCTGACGGATATAAATCTTGGTGTCCTAAAGATGTTGCCGATAAAGCTTATTTCAAGCTGGACGAATCTAATGATGGTACTAAAATTCTTGAACAAGATGTTCATAATTTTATAGATTGTATAGAAGGTGATAAAATTGGTACTAAAACATCTTTAGTTCACGCTACTACTATTACTGGATTTGAATATGTCGAAACAAGTTCTTGTGTTGACGAAAAGAATTTTAATTATAATCTTGGTTATCAATATGCTAAAGAAAAAGTTATTTCTAAAGTTTGAGACTCTCTTGGATTTGTTCTTCAATGGGCTAAAAATGGCTTAAATAAAGAATAATAATAATCATTCTCTCTACGGGGGAACTACTTTTGCTAATACGGTTAATGTTTATAATAATGTTTATATTTGAAGTCGTTGCTGCGCAACGACAGCTTGCCCGTAGAGAGAGACAATCAACTAATACTACTGCTTTTGCTGCTAATCTTACTATTGCTATTCATAATGATATAGCTGCTACTAATAATTTAAGCTAAAATCAGCTTATATATTCGCAATCTTAGGTGATTATAGCTTAGATAATAATCAGACAACACAAAGCTAAAAATAGCTATATAACGTGCAATTGGCACATCCTAAAAGAAGACATGAATTAATAATACTTTAATTAGTAATAATAAGAAAAGGCTCGTGAAGTGGTTTAATAACCGCTTTACGAGCCTTTTTTTTATCTCAAGTTATGTCATGAACAAAATATTAATCTCGTCCAGCAAACATATTACCAAAAGATTTAGCAATATTAATACCTATTTGAGATTTACCAACTTTATAATAGCTATTATTCTTATCAATAGTCATAATTCTATCAAAGTTTCTAAATCCAGCAGTATTACGTTTAAGAAGCACATCAAATTTATTTTCTCCTGCATATCTACCACTTTGATATTCTACTTCAAAGTCAGGGTCAAATAAATATTGAGGAATCATAACAGCAGCTTTCATTAAATCAGTAACACTTTGCATAGCAGCAATAGGATTACGAAGATTAGTTCTATATTCACTAATTATACCAACAGGACTATACGTAGTAGTTTCAGAATAAATTCTATCTGCAAGATATAAAAGAGACGCTTTAAATCTATCGTCATTAATATCGTCATCATCACTAAAACCATATAGAGCAAATACAACAAGACAAGCAGTGAGAACACCAGCTACTTCAGCAAGATTACGTCTAATATTTGCACGTTCCCAATTAGAAAGATTATTCCAATTAAATTGAATATTAACAAAACTATTAATAGCAGACTCTATTGCAACTTGAACAGAAGCAAGAGCCATATTAGTACCATTTTCTTGTTTATTATTTCTACGAGTTTTAAAATTAGTAAATTCAGTACCAAGAAAATCAATAAGAGTTTGATAAGTACCACGTTCTTTAGAACCTCTAAACTCAGAGTAATAACCTTTTCTTCTCCAACGTTTCCAAATACCGGTAGGAAGATGTTTATGATATTGCATAACAAGACTTCCCCACCATTTAGATTCTATAAGAGCAGCACCATCTTTATCATAAACACCATGAATCTTTTTATTCACAGCTTTAACTTTCTCACGGAACTCAGCAATAAGAGTTTCAAGTTTAGCTTGCGGGTCTTTAACTTTTCCTTTTATCTTTTCATACGCTTCATTTTTAATAACAGCTTCTCCATTACTAAAAGTATAAAGGCTTTCAGCAGTAGGATTAGCATTAAACTCTTCTTTAGCAGTTTTCATAAGTTCTTCTCTCTTCTTATGATATTCAGTAGCAATCTTTTTATAAAGAGTATTAATATTTGGGTCTGTATGGTCACGAAGACTATAAAGGAAATTACGATTTAAATCTTTGCGTCCCATACTAAGTTCAAGACGAGCTTCAATATTATATTCTCCAATACTCTTTCTATAAAGTTCATAATTAGTAAGTAATTCACTATGTTTAGCAAGAACATCTCTCATTGCTCTATCTTCAACATCCCAAGTATAATCTTTAAAATCTCCAATACGAACATTACCACGACTATCAGTATAAAGTCTATTACTTGCTAACATTGCTAATAACACAGAGTTCTGCATGAAGTGTTCACCACTTGATTGGAATGTGTACATAAAGTTACGAACTTTACGCATACGAGCATCAAGATTATCAGCAGTAGCACCGAATTGAAGAATTTGGTCAAAGTCAACAACTTTAAATTGTTTACAAAGAGCAACTATAAGATTAGGAGATTTATCAGTAAATGCAGAAGCAATAAACGAATGAGCTTTAGTAAGATATTTTCGTTCAGCATTAGCAAATTCTTTAAATCCAAAATATTCATTAGCAAATTCTTCCATGCCTATATTAACTTTACCGGTAGCAACATTGGCAATACCACCATAAAGGTTAAATATCATAAATTTAGCAGAAGTAAGATTTTGCATAAAATTAGCAACAGTACGAAGAGCACCTGCGTCATGATATTGACTATAAAGAAGTCTACGAGCAAGATTATGAACTAAAGCACGAGTATTATTTTGTTGAACTCTACGATATTGAGCATCATCTCGAGTAGAAGTGTCATAATCTCTAACAAGTTTTTTATTCCACATACCTTTAATCATATACGCATTATTAACAGCAAGGTCTTCAAGTAACAGATAAAGATATGGTTTAGCAGCTTGACGAGAATTAAATATAGTAGCATTATAAACAAAGTCTTCCATAACTTTACGGAAATCTTTATTTACTATCTTATTATCAATTTTACGATTACTTTCAGCAATTTTACGATTTTCTTCACGAACTTCTTCAAGAGCTTTTCTATAATCATCATCATTTTCGTAATCAATGCGATTAGGAAGTTTCTTATATTCTTTAGAACCTTTATCTTTAAGAAGTTGAAGCATATTCATTTCAGCATCTCTATCATGAGAATAATCAACAGTTTCATGGAAACTATCAGAATCAGCATTACTATGCCAACTTGCACCAAATAAAGCAGCAATTTGTCCCAAAGCCCATCTTCCATTAACTTGAGTTTCACGTTCACGAGGAAGATAACCTTGACCAACAAAACGTTTACCTTGATAAGTAGTAGCATATTTATTCAGAGTTCTTTGAATAAGGTCATACATAGCTTGTTCTTTCTTATTACGTTTAATAGCAGAATCATATCTACTATCGCCACGTTTATAATTAGAACCAAACTCTTTATAATTAGTATTAATATATTCATCTTTAACAGAACGTTCCATATTATCAAAGCTTGGAACATATTCAATAGATTTAGCAAGTTCGCTATTAGGTTTAGCTTGCATACGAGTCCAAATTTTAAGAGGCTCATATCTATGAGTAAATGGATTATAAACATGATTAGCTTCAAACCATTCATCATAACGACCTTCAGCACTTGCTTTATTTAAAGCTTCATAATAATATTCAGTAGGTACAAATTCAATATTATCTTGAATAAAATAGAAAGCATCAGTACGTTCTTTATCAATAACATCATCAAATGGAACTTTATATCCATATAAGAATAAGTTAGGACGTACTTTACCATCAGTACCAAGATGAGTAACTATTCTAAGGAATTGTTTACCTTGTTTAGTATTTTTAAGATTAAGATTATAATAATTCATTGCAATATTATAAGCATCTTCGTTAACTTCCCAAGTATAATAAACACCTACTTCATCGCTATTATCTACTCCTCTATCATAAAGATGTTCATATAATCTTGCAAGTTCTTCACGTTCAGCATCAGTAACATATTCATTATTAAACAAAGTAGCAACATCAATCTTACCTGTATCATGATTGGTAGCTTTACTAATAATTTGATTTATACGACCAATAGTATAAGCCTTATCAGGGTCTTGTTTATATTTAATAGCTTTCTTTTTTCTAAAACGAAGAGGAACATTTTTAGGAACATCTTTAATAAGAATCATTTCACCATCACCATTAGTATATTTGATAGACAGTTCACTTTCCTCTTCTTCTTTCAGCAAAGCAATTTGCTCATCAGTAAGAGCCATAGGATTAATAGTTCCACTATCATCAATAGCACCTTCCACATTTTTAAGTCTGAGTCTTGTCTTAGAAGATATAGCAGTAGTTCTATCAACAAGAGTTTTAAAGGCAGCAGCTATTTTATCAGATGCTTCTTTAGTAAATCCTAATCTACCATTATTTTTAATCCATTCATACGCTTCACGATATTCAGCATTTTCAAGTTTGGTATCAAGACTTTCTTCACTATGTTTATTATCGTAAGATTTAATGAAACTATTATAACGTTGATAAGTTTCTTGGAAACCATCATATTCTTGATTATTAAAATATTTTTCATTAATCTCACGACGTTTAGTAAGAAAATTATTAATAGCTTCAGCTTCTTTCTTTAAACGAATAGGCTTTTCTGCACCAGCTGCATTAGTAATAGCTTTAAGAGCACTCATACGTGCTTTTATATTTTCTATTCTATTAGCAGTTTCTTCATCAGTAGAACTAATAGCATTATTAGTTTCGTAAAGTTGAGCAGATAACATTCTATATTCAATATAAGAACGTCCTCCTTGTTCAAGAGCAATTTGTCTATTCTCTAAATCTTCTTTATAATAATCAGCAATAATAGGCTGTTCAGTATGTTCATACATAAACTTATCACGAGCATATTGTTTACGAAGATAATCTCCAAACGCTTCAACACTATCAAATCTATGATTCTTAGCCTCATGATATTCATTAAGAACTTTATTACGCTCCTCGATATATTTTTCATTATAATCTTGATGAAGTCTAAATGAATCAAAATCAATAACTTTATTCATATCGAGAGAATCAAGTATAGAATCTATTTTATCAAGTTCTTCTTGCCATTCTTTAATATTCTTCTTAGTTTCAAACATTTCAGCACGGCTAAACATAGTATAAACTTGTTTAAGAATAACTTGAACTTCAGTATTATTAATTTCAGTAGGGTCTGAAATAAGTTTAACGGCAGTATCAATATCTCCAAATTGGTCACGAATATTCATAAGACCTTCCATAATCATGGGATTAGTAGAATAACGTTTAAAATAAATATTAATAAGATTATTCATAGCCATACGAACTTTAGTATTAGTTCTAAGACTATTTATACTTCTTCTAATACTTTCAATAGCATCTTTAGTTTTTTTATCTTCAGCAGCAATATCAAGACTAAATATCATATCAACACGATTACCAAAAGTAACAGCATCAAGAATAATTTTAGCAACTTCTGGAAAATATTCAGGATTTTTCGCAAGAGTATTATAAAGTTCTTCTCCACCCATATCATAATTTTCTCCAAGAAGTTCAAAACTATTAATTTTATTAATAAGAGCATTTGCAGCAGATTGATAATATCTTGCAGCAGCAGTATAAATATTTCCTCTATTTTCAACAAGACTGCTACGGAAGTTTTTATTAACCCCTCTACGTTCTATATTACGAATAAAAGTAGTGGCAATATCACTATCATTTTTACGAGCATCAAAAGTAATCTGTTTAATAATAGCAGCAGACACATTATCAATGTCTATCCCTCTACGGGCGGAGTTGCCGATAGCATCAGCTCTATTTATTGTATCTTCTGTATTATCATCAACCATTATAGTCTCTGCATTTCTAATAGTTTCTTTTTGTTCTTCATCAGTCTTTTGAACAGGAGAAATTCTATATATATTAGAACTTAATGGAGATGTAACAGTATCTTTAAATTGTTTAATAATATAATTATATTCATCCTTACTTTTATCAGTTTCTATTTTAGTTTTACCATCAATAACTGATTTAAGTTGTCCACGAATTTTACTCTTTTTAGGAAGATGAGCAATAGTAAATTCCATAGAATTATTATTTTCATCAAATATACGTTGAATAGTAGATTTACCTTCTGGTATATATTGAGAAATAAGACTATTGTTATTAAGTATATACATAGCATTATAATTACCAGTAAGAACTCGTGGAATCATTCTATTAGCAATAGGATTAGTAAGCATTCGAGCACCACCTTTAAGAAATTCATCAGAACTATTAGTCATAGCTTGAAGAGTCATAGGATTTTCCATAACTTCTTCTATCTTGCCCGTAGAGGGACGATATGTACCAATCTTTTGCTTTGTGGCTATAACTGTACGATTAGCATCAGCTACAACAGTTTTACTACCAGCGGTTCTACGAGCTTCAGTAGCAACTTCAAGTTCATTACATTTATTTATATAATAATCTTGAGTATTAAAACGATTAAATCGTTCATTATAAGAAATATCATAAGTTTCATATTTTTCAAGAAGATTAAGAGGAACAAGATAATAATCTTTATAATCTGTTTTCTCATTGTTTGGGTTAATAGGATTACCGCCTACAACAAGATAAAGAATATTATCACGACCACCATTTTTAATAGGAAAGTCTACTTTTATATATCCATTAACTTTATTTTTAAGTCTTAACTTATCAATAAGAGCTTGAGTCATTGGATTTTGAGAAGTATTATCAAGAACAACAAGACCATCTGTACGAGTAGCAGATATAAAAGCTTGAGTAGGACTTGGAACCATTCTATCATTACCTTCATTATCAGTTCTGAAACGAAGATTACCAAGACGAACTGTTTTAACTATTTCAGGATGACTACGAACAAATAAATCAATATAACTTTCATCCATTTGTTCACCAGGCAAATCTCTTAATTTGCGAACAACACCATTATTTTCAGCATGGTCAAGGTCGATATTATTAATAATATCTATACCACCTTGATTAATATCCGTATAAAGAGCATCGTTAGGAATAATTTTAGTAATATAACCACTACGGAAATTAAATCCTTCAGCTATAAAAGCATATTTAATCAAATCAACACAAGCAAGTTTAATCAAAGGATTATGATTACTAAAACTATTACGGAAGAACTGGAACAAATCTTCAATACTATCTACTTGGTCATCATAAGAAAGATATTGACGACTTAAACCTTTGTTCTTAACGTCAGTATTATTAAGAAGACTAACTTTAATATAGTTAAATATACCTTGATTATCAGGAAAGTTTCTTTGTATAAATAGAACTTTCTGAGCAGGAGTAAGTTTAATATATTCAGCAAGTTCTACATCAGTAGGGTGATTAACATCAGCAATTACAAAATTACCTTCATCAACAACACCATATCCAACAATACGGGAACGCTCATCATTCCAGTAAATGTTAGCTGTTTTTGGCTCTGTTTCAGCTTCTTTGGTTTTGTCGATAAACGGCATTATCCTACCCCGTTCGTCCACCATAAGAGGCGTTAATAGCTTGCCAATGCTATTATATAAGTACGTCATTCCATATCTTCGCCACTCTTTATATTCCTGCTCATTAAATTTATGACCAATAACACGTTGAGCATGATTTTCAGCTTCAATGAAATCATCATTCTCAGTAATAAATACTTGAGAGCCAACTTGAATACTTGGAAGAGTAGAATAAGCATAAGCAGCAGCAATAGGTTTATTAACCGAAGCATTAACATCTATATTGCCATTTTTATCTAATGGGAACATAGCATCAGCCCAATTTTTATTTCCTACTTTAAATACAGGATTGGTACGATACTCATCAACGGAATCACGAATACGACGTGTTTCACGATTACTCGGCTTAGCACCAACTTTATCAACAGCACTAAATTGAATAATATTATTAATATGTTGAGCAGTAGTTTGCATTTGTCTAAATGCAATAAGCATACTCAAATCAATAGCAGCTTGATTATAAGCAGTAGCTTGATTTTTATCTATCTTATTAGTACCATTCTGTGCAGCAGTTCTAATACGTTGGAAAATATAATCCTTACGAAGAGGAAACTTAATATTCATAATATCATTATTTTCCATAGAACTAATATCTATACCAAAGATATTATTAAATGCAGTAACAAAATTAACATCTTCTTTAAGGGCTTTTATACTTCGTCCAAGAGAAGTATGCTTATCAATAGGAACAGAACCTTCGTTCTTTTTATTACTTTGATAACCAAGACCTAAGTCCGCAGCTATGTCAGCGACAGTCATGTCAACAGGATTACTGCTATCGCCAAAGAATACAGAGTTAGTAAGATTATAATTAGCAACAAGACGACTAATAATAGGTTGACGCATAAATCCAACACTAAACTCATGGTCAAGACCTATACAAGTAATAAGTTTGTATATATCAAAAGTATAAGCATTAACATTAGGAATACTACCACGTTTTACAGCATCGAGATGATGTGCTGTAGTTTCAGCAGTATAAGTAGTAACATAATTACCTGTAATATTCTTATTGTTATTAGACCAACCAAACTTATTAAATTTAACAAGAACTTGTTTAGAACTTTGTTCTCCTATTGTAGGAGTAATACCGTTTTCAGCATTATAAAGTTCAACTGCAACAGCATAAGCCTTAGGATATTTATTAGCAAATGTTTTACTTTCAACAAGAGCTTTAGAAATAGGATAACGAGATTTACTAATAATTTTATGTCCTTTAATGTTAGTAGTTTTAATGATTTTAGCTATTTCTTCATCAGTAACAGTATTTCCTTGTTCTTCTTCTCTTTTAACGTAATCATTAATTACTTTCATAGTAATTTTACGTTCTTTAAGAGGAATATTAATATTATATTGAGCAATTTCTTCATAATTATTAATAATAGCAAAGAACTCGTTAGGAGTAGTATTAGTAAGTAAATCCCAAATAGCTTGAGTCATAGCTACTTTACCTTTAACAAAATTAGGATATTCTCCAGTAATAGTATAAATAAGGTCTTTTATTTCATCAGTAGCTTTATAATGTCTTATGCTTTCGCTTCCGTCATGAGTATAATGATGAGTAAATTTCATATCGTAAGCATAAGGAACAAAAGTTCCCCAATTAATATAGAAAACTTTATCATCATTATCTATACGAGCAGCAATAGGTTGAAGTTGTTTTAATCTTTCTTCAGTAATATAAACAGGAGTTTCTCCAAGTTCATCAATTAAAATACGACGAGTAAGAGGTTCTTTTGTTTTAGCAGTACGAGGAACAAGAGAAATAGTTTTATCATTATCACTATAATCTTTCATATCCTCTTTATATGCAGCTTTAATATCAGCCTCATCATAAGTAATAGCACTATCTTTAGCAGATACTCCATCGAGATTAAGTACAGCATATATAGCTGCTTCATCAGATAAATATCCATGAGCACGATTACTCTTAGATACCATAGTATCCCAATTCACAGAACGAGCTTTAAGACCTGCTCCACCCATAGCATCATCGAAATAATCAAGCTGAGTAAGAGGATTATAAGGACTAATAAGTTTGGAAGTAGTACCTGATATTTTATTAACTATATCATTAGCACTATGGTCTTCGCCAGCAATGTCTTCGAATTGAGAACGTCCGTATTGTTCTTCACGAGAAGAAGCGTCATTCATAATTTTTATCATTCTATCAAGAATGTAATTATTACGAGCACGACGACCAAGACGTTCAACAAAAGGAAGAGCTTTAAACTCTTCAAAAGACATAATACCTACTTTACCAGCTTCAGTTTCAACATTATTAACCCAAGCATTAATATTATCTTCAATAGCTTGTTTTATAGCATCAGTTTTTTCTGCAAAATAATCTTCTTTGTTAAAAGTATAAAGACCACGTTGAGCATTAATAATATTAAGAAGAGTAGTTTGTTGGTCAAGATAATCTTGTACAGCTTGTATTTCCTCTACGGGCAAGCTATGTTTGCTAAGATATTCAGTAAGTCTTTCATTAATAGTAGGATAAGCATCAGTCAAATCAACTACAGTTCCACTTTCTTTAGCTCGTTTTTTAGCAGTAGCATTTATATCTTTAATAATACCACGTGCCCAACCTGGAAGACGCTTTTTATAAATCTCATTACGAGTAGCATCTTCTTTCTTATAAAGATTATCAAATTCAGTACGTTTAGCATTAGCCTCTCGTTGTTCACCACGAAGACGTGCTTTAACTTCTTTAACAACGCTATCAATTTCTTCTCCTAAATCATTACGTTTAACTTTATTGTCAAGACGTTGATTAACGTAACTGATATAAAGCATACGGGCATCAGTAGTATCTTCTTCATAAGGAACTTTGTGAACAGTAAACTTACCATCTTTACCTTTCTTACGATAAAGTTCCCAAGCAATACCATAAATACTATCAACATCAAAGTCAGAACCAGTTTGAGTTACCCAAGCATCAGGGACTACAATAGTAGAACCAAGTGCTTCATTAGTAAATCCTACTACTTTAAGAACAGATATAGACTGTTTACCTTCAGTAGGAATACGATAACCAAGATGAATATCAAGACCTTCTTCTTGAATTTGTTTAAGAATAGCTTCGTTTTCTTCAGGAGTTTTACCTTTAGGAATAAGATTACTCCAACGAGGAAGATAAATCTCCATAACACCTGTTTCAGGATTAAAATTAAGTTTCTTACTATAACCAATGCCAGTAATTTGAGCAGCGTGCCAACCAGGAAGAGTTTGACGAGTAATAGCTCTATTAAATAAAGCTTGACCAACACTTTCAAGTTTCTGTTGAACATTGTTCATAGCGTTAGGCATAATAGGTTTACCAAACTCATCAGGAATAAGATATTCCATAAAGTTACTATCCATACCTAATCTAACAGCTTCTTGACGAGCACGGGCATAATAATTAGTAAGATTAAGAGTTTCTCTATTACTTTTTATAGTTTCTGCATTAAGAGGATTACCATCAGCATCAGTAGTAGTATATTCGCTATTAACTATCTTACCATTCTTATCAAGTTCCCATCCCATAGCTTCAAGGAAACTAAGAAAATCTTCACGAATATTAGCAGTATATGCTTCTTGATATTCATCAGCCCAATCTTGAACTTGTTTAGAAGCAGTAGTAACATTATCGACAATCTTTTTGCTAATTTGAGAACCAAGTTTGTTTTCCTCATTAACCATATGTTGAGGAACATCTTGTTGTTTATACAGATACTTATACTTATAAATCTGTATATAAGAATCAGAGAACTTAGACTCAAAATCTTTATCAAATTCTCCAGTTTGTTCATCCCAAATAGTAAAGATGTTTTTCTTAGCAGCTTTATCTGTTTCAGCAGTATTAAGCTGACCAATATCATTTTTCTTCATCCAATCATAAATTTGGATAAGAGGACTATCTTTAGGAAGAAGTTTAGGAATAAGAACAAATTCAGCATTTTTAATCTGACGAGGAATAAACTGATTAGTTTCAGCATCAAAAACTTTATCAAAATAGAAGTTCTTTTGAACTTGAATACGAGCATTAATAGCATCAAGGTCAAGTTCTTCAGCAGAAACATTAGGGTCAAGAATTTGAGCAATTAAATCTTGATATTCATCAAGAGTACCTTCAGCTTCTTTACGACGAATAAATTCCTCAAAAGTAATAAATGATTGAGCATCATTAGCAGTAGTATTTTCCCAATAACCTTGAGCAATTTTAACAGAACGATTATGAGCACGTTCTCTATTCATACCTTGCTTAATAAATTCTTTTTCAAGAAATTTCTGAAGTTCATCAGCTTCATCAGCAGGTTTAATAGTATTATATATAGTAACAGCTCTCCAACCTGTACGAGCAATCATAGTTCCTTTTGGATTAACTACTTTGCCATCATAGGTAGGAACTTCATAAGCAGAAGCTACACCGTTCTTAGTTTGTTTAATATTAATAACAGCAAGAGAACCATTCCAAATAATATCAGTAATTTCATTCATGCTATCAGTGGCACTACAATTCCCATAAGATTCACCTCCAGCCTGAGTTTCTTTTGTACGTTTGAGGAAGTCACGAGCATTATTATAATACTTAAAATCTCCTTCAAACATATCATCATAGTTCATATTCATAACAGCACTATTAAGTAAAAAACTATTAATAGACTGTTCGGTATAAGGAACTTTCTGTTCTTTAAGAGCTTCGATATAATCAGCTATTTCAGTACGAGAATCTTCAAGGAAAGCAGTAGTCCATTTACTAACCATCCCTTTAATATAAGTTCTTTGTACAGCAGAAAGATTAAGTCTAATTTTATTTCCATCTACTACAAGAAAACTATTATCTCTATTAAGATAATCTTCATTAAGCTGAAGTTTACCACCAGCAGTTTCAGTAAATAAAGCCGGCATACCTTCATGACCTCCCCCGTAGAGAGATAGTGCATTTTCTATCTCTTTGCCAAAGCTATAACTTGTAGTATCAAATAGACGATTAAACTTAAACATATTACCAACAAGTCTACCGTTTTTAACAATAGCTTCGGTAAAATCAGTACCATCTTCCTTTCTTATTTTAGCAGCAGTTTTTTCATCAAAATAAGCACGACCTACAAGCCCATTTACAAAAGTCTTAGTAACAAAACGTCCATTCTCATTAGTAAACAGATTATTAATAGCTTGAACAAACATATTCATTTCATCTAAGAAATGATTAAAGAAAGCAAGTTCAGCTTGTGCTCTATTATATTTAGGAGCACGAATCATAAATATCTTAGGAGCATCAGAACCAATACGCATAGGATAAACAGCACTATCAAGATTACCAATCTTTTTGATATTACCGTTTTCAGTACGTTGAACAGTACTATTATTAAACGCTATATATTGTGTAATAAAAAAGTCAATCTTAGACATTTTATCATATACAGTTCCAACTCCAGAGTTAGCATTTTTAACTCCATCAAATAGAGCATATTGAAGAATACTTTTAGCATTAGGATTTATAATAAAGCCGGTAGGAGTTTTAGTAAATATGCCTTCTGCTCCAGGAACAGGAATTCCATTTTCATCTTTAAGTCCAAAGAAAATAGGATTATTAGAATATTGATTTTCTTCACCGTTTTTAGTTCCTTGAATAAGATATTCACCTAAAGCTTTAAGACCAGCATTGCTATCTTCAGAACTTTCAGCAAGAATCATATCAAAGAAACGAGTAACATAACAATTTTTAATAATATCAGAAGCAGTATTTCCCTCAGCATTAGCAGTATTCATACGAGCACGTGACTCATTGTATTTACTAATAGTATTAGCAAATCTAATAATAGATTGATTTACAACAGGAGTAAGTTCATAAAGAGAAGCATCAAATTCTTCTTTTTTAGGATATTGAGGATAATCTTCAGGTGCAAAACCTTGTTCTTCAGCTATTAAATAATCAGTATTCCATTTAGCAAGAGCATCAGTATATTCTCTATTTATTCTATCATAAGTATTATTAATATTTCTTTTAATATTACCTACACTATTAACAATAGAAATCATATCTCGAATAATACTATTTATAACTTCTGTTTTATTAGAAAGTCTAAATATATTATCCAAATTAGTAACATCAAAGTTAGGAAAATATTTAGAAATAATAGTTTGAAGTTCAGGTTTAATAGAATCTATATCAGATTCTTTAACTCTTGAAAGTTTAGTAAGAGCAGAAGCATCATTAACATCGTAATTATTGTTATATGTACTACGAAGTTTATTCATCATATCAAAAGCAAGTTTGACATTACCAAAGGCATTAGGATTGCTATAATCAAATACAATACCATCGGCAGCAGTAACATCGTTAATAGTACACATTACTTTATTGACAAGAGGCTTAGCAAAATTAGCATAAACAAAATTAGCAAGATTTCTATCTTGTTTTAGCTTATTAATAAAAGAACCAAGACCATAGAGAGCTTTAATCGTTTTAGACTTTTCTTCCAATGAACGAATCATAGATTCAACATCAGAAAAATCTCCATGGGCAGCAATTTGAACAGTTAAATATTGAGAATCATAATAAGTATTAACTCCAAGTTCATTATTAGTATCAAATGCTTGTACATCATCTTTAGGATTAAAAGGACTATTAAGTTTTTCAATACGAGACAGCATAAACTTCATTTTTGTAGAAATAGCTTGGTTAAAGTTCTTATAAAGATTATCTTCCCAAGTTTTAGAAGTTTCGTCTACACTTTGATTATTATATTGATTATTTTGTTCGTCATTATTAGTATCTTCTTCTTCAATATATTCACTAATATCTCCAAGTTTAGAATACTCTTTAATAAGATTAGTCATCTTTTTAGTATTATATACTTCAAAGAAAAATTCTTCAGGATTGCCAATAACTTGCATATAAAGATTAGCAAAATTACGATTTCTTACATTAAGAGCACCATCAACATTAGAAGAATAAAGGTCTATAAGATTAACAGCCATAATTCTTCTATCTCTTTTATATTGAGCAAATGCTTTACGTTTACGTTGATTTTCAGTAGCTCTTTGAAGAAATTCTTTCTTTAAAGCATCATATTGTTTCTTTTCTTCAACACTAAGACTGCGACTTTTATAGTCATTAAGTCTATCCTGCATTTCATCAAGAATAGGATTTTCTACTTTAAGTTCTGCATCAAGAAAATCTATTCTATCTTTAATATCTTTATATTTACGAGCATATTCTTTAGCTTCATCAGAATATTTATCAGTAGCTAAAATATTTTCAGCAAAATCATCAGCTCGTTTAATAAATTGAGAACGAATAGTAGCATGAATTTCTTGTAGAATTTGTTCATTAGTTTTGCGAATAGCTTTAGGTTTATTAAGATTAGCTTGATATTTCTCAATAATCATATCGGCAACATAATCTTTTGCGACCTTTTTAGCAGTAGAACTACTAAAACCCATAAGCCTACCCATTGCTTTATTAGTCTTAGTATTATTCACAGAATGATAAGTCCTAAGATAATAAGCATTGAGTAGGCTACCTAATTTATTCTGATTGATATTTACATAATCAGCCTCTGTAATATTATTAATATCAACAGTAGCGTCTTTGAGAATATCACTTTCAGTAAGATTTTCAGAAAGATATTTTTTAAAAGCATCATTTTGAAGTTGGGCAGCAAGAACATATGCTTTATTAACATCCCAACCGGTTACTCTACCAATGGTAGTACGAAGTTTGTTATCTTTATCAAAAGACAAATTTAAATCATTTACGGTACATTTCATAACTTTATTCGTATTATAAGATTCATCACTATAATGAATAATAGTTTGAACTTGTTATTTTAAAAAATTATTATAGATTGTGAAGCTATTTTCAGCTCCACAATCCATTTAGTATGCTGGACTGATTAATCCTATTGACAAGTATAATTAATTTCACTACTATCTAAAATCAGCTTAATATTAGCTTGATATTGTGTCGGGAATTGACTAATAAAGTCATTCATACTATTGACAACCTTAACTCCATAAGCATTATCAATAGCCCCATCAGCAATAGCAGGAGCATATATTTCAGTAGAACTATTGGCGTTATCAGTAATTTCTTCTGTGATAGCATCTTTAGTAGTATCGCTAAAGTCAAAATCAAACTCATCTTCATCTTCTATTATATAACCGTCACTATCTAAACCTACATCTTCTGGAGAAGTAACGGTAGGAGTTTGTTGAATTGCATTATTAACATCAGAATCTTGAACTTTAGCTTCAGGAAGAGCACCAATGGTATCACCATAATCTTGTTCTTCAACAGGAATAATTACATTAGGATTATTATAATTATCAGAAAGAGTAGGAGCAGTATAATCTATAAGAGCATCTTGAATATTCTCATAAGTTTTACCACTATCTCTACTAATTTGTAGTTGCGAAGAATCATTAGGATTAGTTCTATATTTAATAGTATCATTAGGTTCTGGATAATCTACATTAAACTTAATAAGACTTCCGGTATGAACTTTACCTTTTAATTCAGGATAATTTTCTTCAATAAGTTGACGATAAATATTAACTTGTTGCTTATAACCATGAAGAGTTTCAGCACTAATATTTCCATCACTGTTTCTTATACGTTTAGTTTTAAAATCATAAATGTAAATATCTCCAGTATCAGTATAAACTATCATATCCATAGTACCAGCAATAGTCTTAACTTCTCCATTAACAGTTATCGTGCCACCAATAGGAAACTCTTGTGTAATAACTCTATATTTACCTTTACCAAACTTATTATCAAGATGAGCTTCAATTTTACTCATATCAGCAATAAGGTCTTCACGTTGAGTTTCACTAACGTTAGGTATTTTCATATCATCAGTTACAACACCGTTGTTATCAAAGTAACCACGAGCAGTAGCATCAGCAGTATTACCTAAAGTAGAAGCAGGAATTCCCCATTTACCAACATCTTGTTTTCCATGAATTTTTTGAGTAACGCTATAATCAATAGGTTCACCGTCAAGAAGATAAGTATGGTCTTCAGCAAAGTTATGACTACGTTCAATACGTGCTTCAAAATCGGCACGAATAGTATCAATTTTAGTTTTAGTTCTATTAAGAACTTCTGTATTAACTCCAGAATCAGCAGGAGATTTAGGTTTACTTGTTCCCTCTACGGGGGAGGTTTTACGAGCAGTATTAGCTGCGTTTGCAGTACCGGCAATAGTGGTAGGACTAATACCTTTACTAAGTATTACATATTCTCGTGCTAATATACTATTATTTTTTATATTTCTATCTTTAATACCTAATAAATCTAATAGAATATCCATAATCTTTTGTAGTATGGACTTCTTACTTTGATTAATACCTTGAATATCAGCTCCATCAATATATTCAGTATTATTAAGCCATTCAGTAAGAGGAGCTTGTGTAAGACATTCAACAAGAAACTCTTCCATACGAGTTTGTTGGTCTTTAGGAGTTTGAGTTTTATCAAGAACATTAATAAATTGATTATAAAGATTGCCGCTAATATTTCCATTAGCATGTTCTTCTTCTATTTTAGCACGAACAAAATCATAAACAGTTTGTAATTCATCAGTAATACGTTGACGTTCAGCATTAGTAAATTTACTACTATTAAAATGTCTATGAAGATTTTCATGAAGTATAAGACGAACAGCATTTTTAGGATTACCATTCATTGCAATAGCTCCTTTAGGAGTAATATGAATAGTCTTATCTTTATCATCATAATACATAAAAGCATTACCTTTTTCAGGAGAAATAGTAATTCGTTTTGTGGTTATTTGAAGTCCATTATTAGTACCAAGAAGAATATCAATTTTATCTTGACTAACACCAGCAGCTTCAAGAATATCAGAAGTATCAGCTGTTTTACGTTTAGGATTAGCTTCACTTGTATAAAGCATATCACTAACAGCATGACTTTCAGCTTGAGGAATTTCTTTATCTTGTCTAATACTGGTATCTACAGTAATATGATTTTCATTCATATAACGAGTAATAAAACTACCATCTTCATTTTGATAAACATTTACTTGAAAACCGTTATTTTGGGTAACAAAATCAGCATAATTACTATATACAATTTTTTCTCCATTAAGATTAAGAGTAAATTTACCACTATTAGCATCCCAACTAAATATAGATGGAACACCACCAGAAGTAGTTCTTTTAGTAAAACCTAAAGCACTACGATTAAGTTTAACACTTTTAAATATATCATCAAGAGCATAATTAATCCATGCTCTAACATTATCAGCAGTCATGTTTTGACTACCGTTAGTACTATTAATATCTACATAATTTTTATTATTAGTAGTTGCATCATAATCTTTACCAAAAATACGAATCGCATGACCAGGATTTCCATTAGCATCATAAGAAAAGAAAGCTATAATAGATTTACTCTTTTTTGTAAATCTATCATAATGCATAATATTAATAGTTTGTCCACTATTAGTAATACGAACAGTAATATCACCTTCAGAAAAATTATTACCAAGTCTAAACAATCCTTGATAACCACAAAGTTCAGTAAGAAGAGTTCCTATTCTTTCAAAGTTTACTTCATGACGAGCAGGGTCAGTTGCATCAAAAGTATTAGAAAGTTGTGCTAAAATAAGACGCCTAAGTTCATCTTTAACTTTAGCAGCAATAGGAGTATCTTTTAATTCATTAGTTTTTTTGAAGTAAGCTACTTGAGTCATATTTTTATCTTTATAAACAATATAACCCATACTATAATCTCCTATATTAGGGTCAGCTTCTCCGTAATCAGTACCATCTTCGCCAAGAAGTCTACCATTTTTAACATAAACAAGAGGAGTATAATTAGGATTTGGTTGACCATTTATAGTTTTACTAAAATCCATATTTAAATCTCCAATATTAGTCATTGATTTTCCTTCAGGAAGAATATTAGGAATAGTATTATAACTTACATTTAGTCGTTTAATAATAGGAGTTTCATTTCCACTCTTAATAGCTTGTTGCATTTTATAAGTTTGCTCATAATTAGCATTAATTTCAGTTTTCCAAACATTATAACGTTCATTAAGAGTTTTACTATCAGTAGCAAAATCATTATGATTAAAATTAGTAGGGTCATTTACATCATCTTCTCTACCAAAGAATAAAATAGAAGCAATCTTACTACTTATATCTCTGGCTCGAGCAATATCATTATCTTTAACACCAACATCAAATTTATAAATTTCAGTAGCTAACGCTTGAACAATATAAGGATTATTCATAATGCGTTTTGCCATATCTTCGGTCATGGCTAATCCAAGTTCCTTATTAGCTTGTTCAATAGTAAGTTCTCCACGTTTACGTCTATCTATAATATCTCGAGTAGTAAGATAATAATCAGCGATATTTTTCCAGAGTTGTTTAGCATTCGCATCACTTCTATTTATAATAGCTTCAAAAAGAAAATCACAATCAAGATGTATTCCGTTAGTAGTATTTGTAATAACATTTGCAAATCCAGATTGATGACGAATTGGATATATTTCATTTCCGTTTTCACTTAATTCAACAGTTCTAAGAATACCTACTTTAACAGATTTAATTTTATTACCTTTTTTATATTCAACAACTACATTAAGATTGGACATAACTTCTTTATGTTCCTCAAAACCATTAGGCTGTATTTCTTTAACATTGGTATATTGAGGTTCTACATAAATACGAGTAGCAGTACCATTATGAGCAGCTTCAAGCGCTTCTTTATATTCTTGAGAATCTCTTTTTCCCTGTCTTTGTCTAAGTTCAATAGGACTAATATGAAGTTTATCAACAGAATCTTTAAGTTGAGATTTTTTTTCTCTAAGTTGATTTATAAATTCAACAGCTGAAAGCATAAGTTTATTTACAGTATTAAAACCTGTAAATACATACTTACTTCCGTTATGAGTAGCAATATATTGACTAAGATTGTTATAAATATACATAGCAGTCTTAACATCAATATCTTCATTATTAAAAATATAATCAAATAAAGATTCTATATTTATAACAATTTTTCCATCTCCAACAGCATCGTTTTTAACTAACCGAGAATATTCAGTAAGAAACTCATCAACAGTTTCATTAAGAGCATCATTGAGTTCTTTATTAGTCATGAACTCGGTTTCAGCATGTTTTTGAGCAGCCTTTTTACTAAATCCAACAGCAAGTTGTTGAGCAAGTTTACCAAAAGCACTTTTAGCATTCATTGCTCCAAACAGATTAACTGTATTTTTAAATGCAGTAGCGGCAAGTCTACGAGAAAGATTTACATCAAAACCTTGTTTAATAAGATGATTGGCTATTTCATTAAGAAAAGCATCTCTTTTAGAAACATCGCCTTTAGCTAAAGCCTCTGTTATTTCATTAAGGCGAGCTTCATTTTTAAACCCGACTTGCATAACATATTGACGAGCCTTAATTTCTCCTTTAAGAGATGGAGTATCATAAGATTCATCAAGAGGGTCAGCAGAAGTATCTACATCCATAGGATTTTTAAGATGGTCATCTCCTCCTCCTAAATCAATATCGGGTTTAGCAGAAGTCGAAGGAACTTGAGTAGGGGCTTGAGTAGAAGCTTGTTGAGATTGAGGTTGTACAGGTTTAGCAGCAGAAGTAGAATTTGTAGGTTTAGCCGTTCCTGATTGCTGCACTCCGCCCGTAGAGGGAGGATTATTTGTATCTGTTGCTTCTTGCTCTGGAGCAGGAGGTGTGCCAACACCTTCTTTTTCAGCTTCTTCATTAGCTTTAATAGCATTTTCTCTCTTATTTTTTTCAGTATTTATAATATCATCCATAGTCATATTAGTAGTAAACTGTCCTTTACCACCAAGAGTTATGTCTGTAAGTTCATCAGAAAGATAACGAAGATAATGAAGAGCTTCATCTACTTTTTTATTACCGGTATTTTCAGTATAAATAGATTTAATAGAATCATCTAAATTCTTAGCAGAAGAAAGATAGTTTTTAACTCTATCAAGATATTCGTCTCTACGGGCAAGCTCCATAGCATCCATAGAACGACTAAATTCATTATATAAATCTTCATATTCTTCTTGATTAGTAGGAATTTGTGCAGCAGTATAATTACGTTTAGTTTCAGTATCAATTTGTTGTTTTATTAATTCATTAATAGTATCAGGAGGAACTACACGAGATTCTTCTGAATTAAAAGTATCGTAATATGCTCTTAATACTTTATCAAAAGAATCAACAGTTTCATCTGAAAATTCTTTACTCATAAAAGAATTAAATTCTTTCATGACACTATCAATAGCTCCCTTTTTAGTATTAGTAATAGCCCAATCATTCCAAACTTTAACAGCTTTATCTATTTCTTTTGCTTTAGCATTATAAGCAGATTCAGTAATTTTATTATTTGCTTTATCTAAAGCAAGTTGTCTTTTTTGCTTTATAAGTTTTTCCATGTTACTGGCATAAGTAGTATATTTTCTTGCATCAGTAAAAGCAGCATAATCTTCTTGCCCATTATTATTTTCTGCAAGACGTAAATTTATATTAGCAAGTATATCATCATATTCTTGCATTTTTAATTTATTACGAGTAATATTTCTTGCAGCAGCAATAGTAATAAAAGGATTAGTAGTATCTGCTAAATTATTAACATCTCTAAGAGCATTCTCATATATATCTGATACAGCATCCATTCGTTTAACAACTTCTTGACTAAGAGCTTTATCTCCTCCATCAAGTTGCAGTCCATTATTAGCAATATATTGGTCAAATTCAGTACCGCCAAGTACTTCTTTCATCAGACCAAAAGTTCCATTATCAATGGATGTCATAGTAACATTATCGACAAATTTAGCAATAGCCTTATCTCTTAGTAATTGTTTTTGATTATCATCAATCGTCTCATGAACAAATTCTCCATTTTTAATAACTTCTTGTCCAGTATTAGGGTCTATTACAAAATTAAATGGATTTTCTCCATTTTCAATAGACTGCATATTAGAAAGATATTCATTTATATTTACAGTAATATTATTAAGTTGCTCAATAGCAATATTATTATTACTACGTTTCCATTGTTCATATTGGTCAGCAGTCATATGCTTTTTATTCCAAGCTCCTTGAATAGCTTTATTAGCAGCTTGAACACCGCGACCAACTTTATTAAATACTATACCACCAATAGCACCCCAAAATCCTTGTTCCCAAATACTTGGATCAGAAAGATAACTTGTAAGAGAACGAGAAGTCATTTCTGGATTAAAATACTTTTCAGCGACTTCCATTCCTTTATCACTTTGAATGCCTTGATAAATTTCTTCAAAACCTTCTCCAAGTTCAAGAGCTGCAAAACTATCTTTAGGATTCTTTAGAGCATATTTAACTCCTTCTTTAGTTCTATTCCAAATATTATCTTTTATAAGGTCTTCTCCAGTTTTACCAGCAAGAGTACGTTTAGCATTTTCAGCAGCTATACGTTCAGAAGCAGTAGTAGCTCTACGTCCTGTTCTTCCCCAAAGTTTGCCAAGAGCTTTAAATTGAGGAATATCCATAGCAAGCATAAAATAATCATTCCAAAAAGTAGTATTAGCTGATTTACGAGCAATCTCTTTAGCTATAGTATCTTTATCTTGCCCTTCAAATTCAGGATTATTAGTAAGAAATTTAGTAAATTCTTCATCCGGCATATTATCAAGATTTTCTTTAGAATTAGTATAAACATCATCATAAATAGATTTAGCTTCCATATAGTTTTCACCAGTTCTACTAAGAAGAGCAGTACCAATAATAGAACTTCCTTCTCCAATAGTACGTTCTATACGATTAGCTTTATTTGCTATATTACGAAGTACACCGAACTCATTATTTATTTTACCAGATTTAGAAGCACCAGCTATACCACGAGAAGCCCATCTTGCAAATTTACTTGCAGCTTTAGTAGCTCCGGTAGCTTTACCAAGTAAACTTAAACCTTTAGCCCAGCCAGCAGCAGGAAGCATAAGAGATGCAGTAGTAGCAGCACTAACTAATCCATCCATCCACCATCCAAAATCAGTTAGATTAAAACTACCATTAGGGTCTCTTTGATAAATAGCAAATTCTTCTCTTAATTTATTATGAATATCTTCCATATATTTAGTATATGGATTTTTATCATATTGTTCACCAGTAAAAGCATTAATAATACCGTCAGCTATATTACCAAATCCCTCAAGAGTTCCAATTATTACTTCTCCAACTCCAGCTTGAACTAAAGCATTTCCGACTTGTTCAAATGCAGATTGATTATTGGCACGTTCAAGATTTAGTTCTTCTTCACTATTCCAAGGATTTTTATATACATCATATTCAGTATATTTATTATAATCTTCTTCACTTCCAAGATTATATGTATTACGTGCCATACTTTGAGCAATATTTGTCAAAGCAACATCATTAGTGTCAGCACTATAAGCATTTAAAGGAGAGCTATTGCCCTCCTTATCTTTTACTATAAGTTTATTTAAATCCATAGTACAAACTTATTTTAAAATATTAAATAAACTATCATAATAATATTGAGCTAATTTAGGATTACCCATAGCATTTGCAATATTAGTAGCATACTTCGTAGCAATTTGTTCTGCATAAGTATGGTCTATATTATTTCCAGCGGCAAGAGCATTTATAACATAATTCCAACAAATATAACTATCTCGAAGATTAAGAGCTTCTTGATAATCAATAGAACCTTTATTATTTTTACCTTCCATAACATTAAATCCGTTTCCATTAGGAATAAGTTTAATAGAATTTTCAAGTCCAAACTTAGCAGAACTTGCAACAGTTAAAGGTCTATTTGCAGCAGCATAAGTATTTAAATCATTACGAGCCATAAAAGTACTATTATTATTCCAACTTGCATATAGTATATCATCTCCTGCATCTGGAATAAATATAGTAGTAGGTTTTTTATTTTCATCAGTAGGGTCTATAACACTTACTTGAATACCCCATCTACCAGTTTGAGGGTCTTGTACTGCAACAGGAACAGCATCATCATATTTATAATTTCTAAGATTAGCAGTAAGTTCTTTACGTTCATCAGTAGTAATAGGTACAAATGTGTCTCCATCTACTTTATAAGCTCCTGTCTGTACAAGACTTACATTACGTAAAAGACTTTCTACTTCTGTTTTAGCATCAGAAAGTTCTTGAGTATATTTACTTGCATTTTCAGGATTGCTACGACGTTTAATAATAACATCTGCAACACGAGGAGTAGCTGCAGCAACAAAGTTATTACTAACTATAAGTCTTTCATTTTGATTAAGAGTATCAACATCTTTTTTAAGATTATTTACATAATTAATCATTCTATTATATGCAGTTCCTGCATTATTAGTCATATAACCAAAAGAAGTATCCAAATTAGAGGTTCTATATATAGGAATTTCATTACCATTTGAATCAACTCTTACAATATTATCTCCAGCAGAAGAACTAAATTTATTCTTCATAGAGTTCCACATACCTCCAAAGAAATTATGTGTATTATCATAAGCATTTCTGGCAGCAGTTCCAAAACTATATAAAGCAGAAGATTGAGAAGCAGGAAGTTCTACATATCTTTTACCATTATTAGTTCCTTCTATAATACCAAGACTTTGAGCTTTATTTTTACCTCCTATTTGAGCATAAAATTCATCAATACCATCATCATCTGAAAAATATTGTCTAATAGCTTTTCCGCCATCAAAGAAATGATTAATATGATTTTGCCAAATTTTACCATATTTGTTAGAATTATCAGTAGCAGTAAGAGCCATTATATTATTATAAGTATCAAACTTTTCTCTTCCATCTTTATCTAACTTACCTCTAAGAGTATCAAGATATTCTTGATTTTCTCTTATATTATCAAGAGCATTAAGTAATTGAAGTTTTTGTGAAGCATCAAGATTTTTACTATTAGCTTGAGCAATAATTTGGTCATTACTCATTTTATCAAAATCTATATCACCGCCAAGTAAATTAGCGATAGTTTGTTTACCAGCAGTAACAGATGCTTGTGCATCAGCAGGCATAGTGTTTTTAATAATAAAAGGATTAGATTTACCTATTGTAATATCTGTATTTCCTTTTGCAATATTTGTTGTATTAGCAGCACTACCAGCACTAAGAGCTAATTGTGATTTAACTGCATCACCATAAGAAGTAGTAGTAAAAAAATGATGATAAGAAGCAGTATCAAAGAAAGGATTAGTTCTTTTTTCAAGATATTCTTCAGGAGTAAGTATTCTGCCTTCTTTATTTACAATATCTATATTATATCCATCTTTATTATATTTCCATTTAGCTATTTTATAATCTTGGTCAAGACTTTCTTTAGCACCTGGAGTAGATTGAATAGCAGCAGTAAGAGCTTGTCTAAGTTTATCTTTACTAAGAGTTTCCCATTTAGTTCCTACTTTCTTAAACATTTCTCCAGTAGCAGATTGAGTATAATCTGTAGTAGGACGTCCATTAGCATCAAGCCAATATACTCCTTCTCCACTTCCTTTATCAGCAGCAGCCCATTTTAAAGCAGTATTCATTAATTCGCTAAGAGGAATAGTATTAACAGGATTATCAATAGGTTTCCATGTAGTACCTCCAATTATTTTTCCAGTTTTAGCATCAATAGTATCTTTATAATAATACGGATTATTTTCTTTATAATAGTCTTTATAATCTTCAGGTATATTCATCTTATCAACTTTAGCCTGAAAATCTTTATAATCTTTCTGAGCACGAAGTCTACCAATAGTTCCTTGGTCAGAGGCAATATTTCCAAATTGTGAAACAATATTATCTAAAGCCCCATAACTATTACCATAAATAGTATTTGCAGCAATAGTATCTTGAATTTCTGCAACCTTTTGTTGTTTCCAACCATCTTCTGCTTCATTCATATCAAGAGAAGCAATAGTAGTTTTAAGGTCAGAAGCAGTTTTAACTGCTTCTTGATGACCTTGTTCAAGAGTATCAAACGTCTTACCTAAAGTAGTTAAATCAACAGACGGTATATACTCACGAGCAATATATTGAAATGTATTCATGTTAGTAATAGTTTAATCTTTCTTTTTACGTTTAATTGGATAAGCTTTTCTATAAGCATCACGAACACGTTTATTAACAATGCCTTCTTTATAAAACAATTCAATAGGTAAATCAGGATTAGCAAGAGCCATAGTAGCAATAGTTTTATTTTCAGAACGACGTTTACCTATATTAGAAAGTACATTTTGAACTCCGGCATTAATAGTATTAATAAGTCCGACATCATTTTCAGCTTTCTTTTCAAGAACAGCTCTATTAAAAGCAGCTTTACTTTCAGCCCACTTATTATAATCTCTAATATTTTCAGCAGCAACAGCTTGTTGATTAAGTCTATCTTTATTAATCAATTCTGTTTCTTTATTTTCTTTATCTGCATACAATTCATTAGTATTTAAAGCACTTGCAAGACGAGCGCGTTGTTTTCTTGCAAGAGCAACACGAGAACTTGCAGTATTAGCATTCACATCCCGTTCATAAGCTGCAAGACTTTCACGCATCTTATCAAGTTGAGGATTGATATTAATATGAGTTTTAAGTTTAGCAGCAGTTCTTGCAGCAGGAGCAGAACTATACTTGAGATTATTTAGCATTTTTCTATTAGCAGCATGAGAAATAAGCCCACCTATAATATTTGAAGTAAGACCAATAGCATCTTCAATTGTATTAGGGTTATTTTTTACATAATTAATGGTACGTCTACCAAGATTTTCTCTTGCAGGAACTCCAGACTTTAATTTAGTTTTATCAATATATTTAAGACTTGGAACAGGAGCAGCTAAAGAAGATAAATCTACACGAGGACTAACTATTGATGGGGGAGGAGTAGAAGCAACAGAAGTAGTAGAAGTGGTAGGAATAAGTTTAGATTTATTAGTAGATTTAGTACTTCTTTTAGTATTACCAGTATATGACTTAGATGTATTAGTAGAAGCATTATTATTTGTATCATCTTCTATGTTATTAATAGTAGTTTGTTTATTATTTCTAAGAGAAGAAATTTTACGTTGAAGACTAAAATAACTATTAGCCATAAATGGGTCATAATTATTAGTTTTATTAATTAATGAAATAGCATCTTTATTAGGAGTATAAAATTCTCTTTTATTTCTAACAGGAAAATCTTCCTCTCTTACCATTTCATAGTCTTCACCTTCTTTAAACTTTTTATCATTACCAAGAGTAGCTTTTCTTCTACCACCAAATTTCATCTTATCAGTTCGTTGTAACTCCCCCGTAGAGGGAAACATCTTCAACTTTGTTATTCCATCTACTGTAACACTATAAAGACCTCCAGCACGATACTTATTAATAGCTCTTAACTCACTCCTAAGACTATCACTATGATTTTTATTTTTACCTCCCATACGTTTCTTTTTAGTACCGTCATCATTAAGTTTATTACGTTTCTTAAAACGTTCTTGAGCATTAAAAACAGTATTAGGATTATCGCCCTGCATTACACGTTGAGCAGGAGATTCACCATTAAGAAAAGGCTGAGCACTAAATACTTTAACTTCATCTTTAGTAACATGCATTACTTCGCCGTCTTCAACTTCAAGACCAGTACGAGGATTCTTTCCTATATCGATACCACCGGTTTCATGTTTACGTCCAGACATATAATAGTAGTTACGTCCAAGAGGAATAGCAGTTCCACCACGTACTACATTAGGTTTTCTAACTTTACTATTAGACATATATAATAGAAAAATATTAGTTATTATGACTTAATTCCAGCCTCATACAGACACGATATATAAAATATGATGTAATTATAAGGCTCGGATATTTCAGTATATTGCAAAGCTAAAAACAGCTATTATTTATAAATTACGCTATTTGGACGAGCCTTGCGATATGCACGCTTAGAAGCCTCAACAGCAGCATTAGTATCATTAACAAGTTTACGTTTAGCAGCAGCTTTAGCATTTTGTTGTCTTTGATATTCAGCATTACGTCTTCTACCTTCTGCCATTCTATCTCCATAACGTTCACGAGCTTTTCTAACATTAGTAGAAATTCTTTCAAATATTCCACCTTCTTTTTTACGTTTACGACCACCACAACGCATAGCTTGTTGAATCCTATCTTGATACTGAGGTTGAGGAGCATTATTAGTATTAACTGCATTAATAGGATTACCATTTTCATCAGTTTGATAACTGTTTTGTGTTATACCAGTTTTAGGAGTCTGATAACTAAAACCTACAGCAGTCTTAACTTGTTTTTGTTGTGGAGTTTTAGTAAATATACTACTCATCATATTAGCGACACCACCAACAGCTTGACCTACACCAAACATAGCTTTCTTACGACGTCCACCACATTTATAGGTTCCACGCTGAGTTTTAGCATCATTAGCATCTTGCGCTATTTGCTTATTACGTTCAATACTTGTAGTAGTTGAAACAGATGCAGCAGGATTATATTTATTACCTGAACTCATACTAAATCCATTACTAATAGCTCCAGTAATACCATTAGTAATATCAGCAATCGTATTACCAAGATTATCTCTGTTAAATTCAGTCTTAATAGACTTAAAATCATTTTTAATAGAATCACCAAAATTTGCTTTCTTTCTACCACCACAAGCAAACTTTTTAGCTACTTTAATACGGTCATTAGTTTTCACTTTACCTCCATTTTTAAGAGTAATTTTATCTCTATATTGATTAACATAATCTTGATTAGCATAAGTAGAACTCATAGAAGCAGCTTGTTGAAAACCTTCTTGCTTAGTCTGCTCAGCTTGAGCTTCTTTATATGCTTTTTCTTGTGCTTTACGTTGTTTACGAGCACTAATTCCACTACCAATAGCACTTGCTATTCCACCAACAATAGCTCCAAGAAAAGCTTTATTACGAACAATTTTACGTTTCATATTATAAATTTATTTAGATAAACCATAATTTAATTCTTCAAATTCAACTTCAAGATAATCTTTATTACTAAAAGTAAATTGAACAACAAAGAAATTACCAAAAAGTCTACTCATAGAAAAAGCATCTCCGTAATTCTTATAATTTTGAATATTATTACGAAGATAACTAAAATTCCAATTACCAAACTCCCAATAAGGTTTTTTATAATTACCAAATACATTTTTAGCTTCTTCACTATCAATAGAGATGTCAATTACACCAGTATTAATTTGGTCATTATAAACTCTAAGATAATCTCCGCTATAAGGAATAATTCTTCCCTCTACGGGGGAGGTAGTATAATCAAAATTAACAGGATTGGCAATTTTATTCAGTTTATAACTAATATAATCAAGATATTTAATATCATTATATTGTTCATTAATTATAATACCAATATTAGATTCATAATAACGTTCTTCTCCTGAAGCAATTATATTATTATCATAAATGCCATAACTACTTCTATCTCTAACAAATTGATGAAGAGCACAATTAGCATGCTTATCAGTATCACATTGTAAATAAAGTCTTGACTTAGTATTATATGCTTCTTCAAAAGTATAAGTATGAAGACTAATAAAGTTTTTAGTATTATAATTATAACTTAAGACAATTTCTTTATCTGTATCATTAACAGTATAACACATTTTAATAAGAAGACGATTATTAAATTTATCATTAGCAAATCTAACATTATTAGGTTTATATGATTCAAGCCATTCAATAATATCTCCGTCAATAGTAGCGAGTTGACCATTATCGAATTGATAAAGTCTATGAAAATTATCATTATAAAATATATAACCAAATTGGTCTACAACAAATGAATTATTATTTTGTAAACCACCATAACCTAAATCAGAAGTAAATACTTCTTTGTATGAAACTTCAAAAGCATCAGGTTGACTAAGTTGAATAGATTTATCTTTTGTTTCAAGAGTATTATTTGTATCAAACATAAATAAACTATGTTGAGTATGAACAAGAAGCATTGTCCCAATACCAACAATATTAGTAATATTTCCTTTATTTTCAGTAATGTTTTTATATCCTTCAACAGGAAAAGTTCTCCATCCATTAATACGAGATTCATCTTGAATGACATTACTTCTACGAACAGTTTTATCAAATTTGTCAACAGAAACTAAATCTTTTCTATAATTAGTATAACTTTTAGGATAAAATTGGTCAGAACTACCTTGATGATTTTCAAATAAATCTATACTATTGGCAGGAGTAACCATACAACCAGTAGCAAATTTATTATTTTCAGAATTACCTTCATCATGTTTAACAAAGTAAACTACTCCTTTAGGAGCATTTTTAAAACTTTTACTTTCAGTAAATATATCACTACATACATTATATTGAACATAAGATGCAAATGGAGTATCATTTTGAAAAGTATGAGGAGTTTCTTTATTAACTTCTGTTTTATAATATTTACTATTATTTTCAACACGTCTTACTATATTATCGCTTTCGTTAAAACTAACTCCAGGATTTTCATATACAAGAACTCCTTCTCCGCTCCAATGACCGTTAAGTCCTTGACGTATAGTATCAGTATTATATTTAACAAGCCCATCAGAAGTTTTATAATATACATCAGTAAGCCTAATAAGAGTTTTATTATTAGACATATAAATATCACGAGTACAATTATAAAGAGTTACTTTATATAATCTAATTTTATTATTTTCAGAAGCAGAAGGACTATAAGATGGAAATAAATTATAAGAATCTTCAAGTTCAAGAGCAGTACCAAGACCTATTCTATTATCAGAAGCACTATCTGCAACAGAAATTTTATAATTAGGAATAGCATATACGGCAGGTAAAATATTAGTATCTTTTTCTACTTGAGGTTTATTAAAATTATGAACAAAAGTATAAAATCCATTACGTTGAAAATTATCATATGGAGGAATATCATTTTTATCCCAAACATTAACTCCATTGATTAACATAAGATTATAATCAAGTTTAATAGAATCAGAAATATCATAATCTCCAGTATAGAAAAACATTTTAGAAGATTTAAAGCAATTAACAGTAAGAAGCCTATAATTATAAGAAGTAATATAATCTTGGCTTCTAAAATCATTACGAGTAAGCATTCCTGTAACACGACGAATAGGTTCATATTTTTCATAAGAAATAAAGAAACCTTCATATTCATTAGGAACTTGAATATTTTCAAATGTAGGAACATAAACAATTTGTTGATTTAAAGAAGAATTTATCATAGGAACTCTAAAAAGTCTATCATCATTATTATTAATATATAAGCCCCAACTTGTAAAATTATAAGTAGAAGCTATTTGATACCATTTAACATTAGCATATTTAGCATTAGCAAAAGAATTATAACATTTTTTGAAACTTGTAGACATATTTCCTTGATTATCTTCAAGTTTAGGATTATATACAGTTCCACCAACACGTTTATAAAATTTCATACCAGCAGTATTGATGTTTCCAGCATCATTTATAACAAAACTATCAATAGGTGCCGCGGCATAATAATCATTATCATCTATTTTAAATGGAATAGGAATAATTTCTGTAGAAGAATCATCAATAGTAGTCCATTTTGTTTTATTTTCTATTCTATATCCATTAGTAGCATGTCCATATTTATCAACAAAATGAATAAAGAAATTATAAACTTCTCCAGGAATAAGAGTACTATTAATTTTACGTTCATTAAATGATTTTTCAGGATTATAATAAATAGTGCTACCGTTAACTGCATAATCATTAGTATTCATAGTTAAAGTAGTAGCTTCAACATTTCCATTCTTTTTTGTTGTAATAGTTACATTATCACTAAAAGTCGCAGTAGGAGAAGTAACTTTATATATTCTAATAAATTCAGGCAATGTATTAGACGCAACTCCTATTTCAAAATCAGAAGCTTTGCCAGTTGTACCATTTACTGTGACTTCTGTATCCTCAGTAACATTAAGAAAAACACTAAAAGGTATTCTACTTCGACTATAAGAATCATATTGATTAACCTTAACATTATCTTTATTCATGATAGGATAATCATATACAAGCCCTTTATCGTTAATAACAAATTTATTTAATCTTACTACAATATTATTAAGTATTCCACTATTTACAATAGAATCATCATTAGCATTAGATTCTTCATAATTAGAAATATACAAACGATTTTTATAATTAATAATATTTTTAATATTAAAATAATTATAATTATCAGTAATTAAATCTTCTACATTATATTCAATAAGAGCTTTATTATTTAAAATATATTCTTCAGATGTACTACTATTTATATTAGTAAAATTAATATCAGCAGTTCTAAAAGCTTTAGTATAAGATTTAGAGGCGCATACAATACCAATTTGATATTTACTATATTTATTACTTCTTATATAAAAATTAATTTTAAACGTTTCTTTAGCTATGTCAGAAGTATTACTAAAATAATCAGAACATCCAACACAATATCCATCATTTGAATTTCTTGGAGCAACTATACTCCAAGCCCCTTCGTTTTTCATTTGATGGTCACGATTATAACAATAACGTATAATTTGAAATTGTTCAATAGTATCAATATAAATAGGATAACCAAAACTATACCATTGAGTATAATCAACAGAATTAATCTTATATCTAATAAAAAGATAATACCAACCTTTATAAGCACTACCAGAAACGTAATTAATAACATTGACTTTAGGAAGATATACTTCTGGACTTATAGCAAGTTTGCTATCGTCAAGAGAGCTATCATTATAAATAGAATTATCGTCAAAATTTCCAAGATTAATAGTACGAAGAGGAATTTTATCAGTACCATTTCCGTCATATTCAGCAATGGCAAGAATAAGACTACCTTCTACATTATAAGTAAAAGTACCCTTAATCTTGCCTCCATGATATGCTAATGCATTGCTTGTATTACCATATACACATTTAATATCTCCATTAAACTCGCCATCTTTTTCTCTATAACGAAAAATTTGTGCTTTATTTCCATTCTTAGAACCAACAGCTATAATAGCAAGTTCGTTATTACAAGGAATAATACTGATTATATTATAATTACCTCCATCTCCAGAATTGGTATAATAGACATTGAGATAATTTTTAATAATAGTATTAACTTTAATAGATTCCTCATTAGTAATACAGCTCTCATCATTACTTACTTTTATATTTTGAGCAGTAACAAGAGATAGATTTTCACTATCTTTTGGATGTTTATTAAGCAAAAGTTTAGGAATTACATTCATAATACATTATTCTCTTGTATCAAAAGTATTAATAAAAAAATTACTTCTAAATAATTCAGAAGCATCATCAATATCATCATTATTAATTATACTACGCTTTGCTTCTTCTTTAAGCTGCGTCCACATATAATAAGGATTAGTACCATATTGAGAAGCATTAAGATTAAACACCGGATGTTTATAGCCACGACATAGCATCTTATACATACAATAATAAGCAATAGCTTCTATAAGAAGACCATTATTAGGAATTACAGGAAGTTCACAACCAAATTTATCACTACAAGTAGTTTCAATAACATCTGTTTCTACATAAATATAATCAGTATCAAAATTAAGTTCTATTTTATTATTATCGATAATAACATAATTATGTTCTTTAGGTTGACTTCCATACTTATAATGTTGAACATTATATCTATAAGGAAACTTGTCATTGACAGTTTCAGCAACTACATAATTGGCAGTTTCATTAGATTGATTTTCAATATAATTGATAGTATTTGGAGTAAGTTCAACATCAGAATCGCTCGTTCCACTCGCGAGCTTGCCCGTAGAGGGACAACCATCACAACTCTCACTATCTCCAGCTTCTTTTATTTTACATCCATTACTATCATATATTTTAACTTCATCACTATTAATCGGACAATCAAGATACGCAATTCTATCGCTAACAGTTACTTTCTTTTTCTTCTTCTTAGTACGAAGAATATCCAACTGCGACATAGCATCAATACACCAAGCACCAACACGAGGAATCCAATCACTATTATCAGGATTGAAATCATTGTCAATCTTAGCTATTATGCGCTCAACGTTTGTACTTACATTGTTCTGCATTTCTAACAAAATTAAGATATTTAGTAGGGTCTTTATAAAGCATAATATTAAGTTTATACTTAATATCTACTTGAAGATTATAAATGTCCTCCTCATTTTTACATAGCTCATCAGCCATTTGAGTATAAGACATTCCTCTATATTTCTGAGCAATATATTCAGTACGTTGATATTCAAGATTAGTAGTACTAAATATAGCAGATTTAATAATAGTAAATTCATACCAATCAGTATTCTCACGATATACTCTATAATCTACAGCATTATAAGGAATATGACGAGCCGCATACCAAGCAGCTTCTTTGTCATCATAAAGTTTTTTACCTTGAGCAAGAAGTTCTCTTTTCTTAGCATTAGTAGCAGCATAATCAATATGAAGTTTATTCTTCATACGATTAACATCAAGTTTCCAATGATTAATAATATAAGTTCCAATACCACTTCCAAACTTATATCCCATTCCTTGAAGCACACACTTGTGCACTTTATTATAATAAGAAGTAATATATTTACGATATTGACTAAACTTTATATCTTTACGTTTATCAGCAAGTTCTATAAGTTTATGACAATGATGTTCAACACGTAAAAGATTACAATATTTAGTAACTTGAAGTAATACAATTTTATTAGGATGTTCATCTATATTTTGTAGTAATTTAATAACAACATTATAAAGATATTCAGAAGAATTGTATTCTTTATCTACTAATTCTTTTTTACAATTATCAAGATTAATATTAAAAACAGAAGAAAGAATATCTTTATTATCAATAATATATTTATAAACTTCTTCTCTTACTTTAATAGTAAGCTCAAGTTTTTCTTTATACTTTGCTATATCAGATTTAGCATCATGTATAAATTGAAGATAATAATCATTAATAGTAATATCTGGAAGCATAACTTAATATTAATGTACAAGATTTTCAGAAGGTATTTCATTAGTATCTCTAATAACTTCAGGATTCCAAGTTTCAAGAATAATCTTCTTAACAGCACTTATCATATCTTCCGGAAGAAGAAATTCATCATTGTCATCAATATTATCAATATTTACTTTTCCATTTACAGTTTCAGTAGGAATTAAATGAGGATATTCAAATACTGATTCGACAACAATAGCAGTAAGATTTGAAAATACACTATTCTCTGGAATATTAACATAGATATATTCATTAATATAATCATACGTTATGACAGGACACATACCAGGAAGACTATCATAATAACGAGCAGATGCTTCTTTAACAAAAGCAATCTCCATAGGTTTTTTAACTCCAATAGTACGAACAGAATGAAAAGGTAAACCATTAGCAAGACGAGTAGGACGAGGAACTTTATTTAATGTTCTTTTAATACGAGCAACATCAAGATTATCAGAACCATATAAATCTCCATCAGGAACATTAGTAAGAGTAAGTTTAAATCTTTGTTGTAGGACTTTATCAGTATAATTATGATTGCCATAACTACGTCTTATAATTTCATTACGAGCATGAATTATACCAAGTTTAATAGCACGACGAACAGGTATGCTATCAGGTTGCTTCACAGAATGAGCAATTTCAGAAACAAGTTGTGCAATACTACTCATAGAAATAATACTTTTAACATTAAATATATAAATATTAGCATCTGCCACAAATATAAAATATTAATTTGAAATAGCAAGTTCTTATACAAAAAAAAATTGTAGTAGTATATTCATCACGAACAACTACTACAATTTCAACATAATCATTAACAATATATCTATAAACAATGGTATTTACATAAAAAGTATTTTGCTTTAGGATACATAAGTTGACCAATATCTCCAGCGAGATAAGCAGCTTCTTCTCCTGTTGGACTAATATCAAAGGCTTCTAATATATGATTAATAAGATGTTGTCTTTCATGGTCATAACTATTCATAAATTGGGCAGGACTTGAAGTATCAGATATAATCATAACTGAACTTCTATATTTATCATTAGAATAAGTAAAACCTGTATTTAATTTGTTAGAAGCCATATTATAATAAGCATCACTAAGATGATTATGAGGACAACCGATTGAGCGTAGTCTTTTAAGAATTTCATCAACATAATAATGATTTACATGATAATAAACATAAACTTCCCAATCGTATTTAGGAATAGTAAAATATTGTCTTAACATATTTCATACCAGTCAATAGGACTACCATTACCAATCATAGTAGCAACCCATCTACGGAAAGTAGTTTCATCACTGGCATCGACATCATCAACAGTATCCTTTACATATTTAGCAAGATGTTCTTCATCAGTTATAGAGTTTCCAAGATAATCAGCCTTACACATAGTAGCAGCAAATACATAGTCATACATGACTTTATTCTTTAATTCAATATTATATTCTTTAAGAATAGCATCTACTTCATCTTTAGTATATGCTTTAACACGTTCTTCTATATTAGTACGTGGATTACGTTTCTTCATAAGTTTAGTAGCATAGTCATAGGCTTTTCTATTAAAATGCCAACCAAAATTACTAATATAACGTTTCATGCCATTGGGCATATCATCATAAATATCTAATGGTGTATGTTTCATATCTATAAAAACAATAAAAGTAGGAGTATTTCTACTCCTACCTAAATTAATGAATTAATAACGACTATAACGTCCCATTCCACGCCGACGACCATATCGATTACCATATCGATTATCAAGACGACTGCCAGAATAAAGTTCATCATTGTCATCATCCATCTCATTTTCACGATTACCATAACGTTCATGATAGTTATCGCCATCTCTCATATCTTCAAGACATTCCATAGCTTTAGCGATACACTTAACTCCTCTACCCATATGTTCGAGTAAGTTGTCCATCTTGTCCTCAGAAATTTCTATCATATACATAAGTTATTTCTCCTTATTTAGCGTTAAGTACTTTAGCAAGCATAGCTTTAATATCATCTATACCTTGTTCCATATTACCAACTCTACCCTCTAAATTTGTAAGTTTAATTTCTTGTTCTTTCTCTTTAGCAAAACGAGGATTAAGTACAGTCATAATATCATCACGACTATCAATAACAGCTTGATGATATTCTATACTGTCAAGAACTTGACGGCTATTACTAACCATACTATCGTATTCTCTAATCATATCTTCGGGATTATCAGAAATAACAATCCCAACTGAAGGACTAACAATAGAAATATTTCCAGGAATCTTTTTAAACTCATAAGGGTCTCCATTGACATCCACAGAAATATCCATTTCTTGATTAGCAAGACCATAAAATTGAGGATTGATTTTAACATCAGTAACTTTACCTACTTTAACAGTAGGTTTAGTATTCTTATCTAAGATATAGAATACACTATTTTTAGCTAACGTACTAAACATAAATTAAATACCAGTTAAAAGTTGAAGAGCAGTTCCATCATAAAAAGCAAGATAAATACCAGATTGATTAAGTTCAGCAGAAGTAACCGCAGCACCACTAAGAGTAGTGACAGATTGCTGTTCACCATCGGTATCAAATATAATAGGAACAGAAGTAGAAGGAGCAGTGTAAGCAGGAAGTTTAAATATAATTAGACCAGCAAAGTTTCTATTATAAAAAGCATTACGCTGGAAACTATATATAACAGCAGTAGTGCTAACATTTACTCCCGTAGCTTCAATTCTTGGAATACCATTCCTATTAGCCATAAATAAAGGATTAAACAAACTCATAATTTATCCCCATTGACCAAACGGTAAACCAAATCCAAAACCAAGACCATATTGTGCAGCAACACAAGAAGGAATACCTACAACAGGAGAATAAGGTATAGTTGTAGTTTCAGGAAGTTTACATTTAACTCCATCTATATCCTTTTGTAAAGCTGCAACAGCAGCACCAATAGGAGCAGTAGCTTGCTGTATCATCTGACCAAAGATAGCAGTCTGTTGCCCATTATTAATAACAACAGCTTGTTCAGCAATCTTACGGTCACGTTCTGCAAGTTCTCTCTGATACTCACGAAGTTCAGCAGCACGCTGTCCAGCGATAACTTGTGCAGTGTTTTCACGAATAGCATCACGAAGTTCGCAAGTTTGTCTTTGACTTTCAAAACCTAATTGAGCAAAACCACGTTCTTGTCCAACATTAACACCATTAATAGCTTGCTGCAAAGTATTAGTTTGCTGACAAGTAGCAAGACGTTGGTCGCAGCAACATTGAGCAAGTTGAGCAGCTAATGCGTTATTACCAGCTTGAATAGCATTAATAATTTGCAAACCAGACATTTCAGTCTTACTACCAACTTGTTGAATAGCACCATTAATACTACACAAAGCATTTTGAATAGCTTTACTATCGCAATTAAGTATAGAAGTAAGTTCACCCAGCTTAGCACTATTACCTTGAATCAATTGTTCAAGACACTGACGACCAGCATCATTATTCATCATATTGCTAAGATAAGCAGTACCATTGTTACCATCATTACCCCAGCCAAATCCATTACCATTACGCCCAAACAAAACTAACAGGAATAGAATCCAAATAAACCAACCACCGTTGTTATTACCGAAACCATTACCATTCTGCAAAGCAAGAATAGTATTTGCATCAATACCACGCTGATTAAGCAGAGGTATAAGAGTGTTCAAGATTCCATTATTACAATCTTGACCAAATACATAAGTTTTAGCTTCACTCATAAAATTTGTACTTTAATTAGTTAATAAAACAATTTGATTGTAACCGATTACAGAACAAATTTAAGAATGAAGATAAACAAAAAGACACGATTGTAATTTTATATCACAATCGTGTCTTGTTTAGCAAGTTAAATTATTGCCTATCTATAATATGTCGTTGAGGATGAGTGTCTTTATAAGTTTGAATACGATAAAGAGTAGCTTCATCAAAATCACTTTCACTCCAAGAAAGTTCTTTAAAACCATACTCTTTATGACCTGGTGGAATTAGTCCAATTTTGAGATAATTATCAAAAGTACTTGGACTACATTTTAGAATGCGTTCGCAAGCTTCATGTTTACTAATACGTTTAATACCTCTATTAAGTTTAGTCATAAACTTAATTATTTCATCAAGTTCTTTCTCGTCATGATTACTATTACCAGCATCGATATTTGATATAGCTTCTTCAAGAACTTTTCTTAGAGTTCTTAACTTTAAGTCTTTCATGATTAGATTTAATATGATTAATAGTTATAATAATTATAAATATAGAACAAATAACATAATAAATAGCAAGAAGGTGTATATCGTCAATTGGAAGTCTATGCATAGAATCTATCATAGCTATAATAAGATTAATAAGATTAATAAGATTAGCAGATAAAATTAATCTATAATAAGCACAGAAATCAAACATATAACTGCAAATAAACATAAATATAGTAGTAAGAATAGAATTTCCTATACTAAAATCAAATATATAATTTATAATAGGATTAACATTAAAATAACAAAGAGTATTATTAACTAACATGCCCGCCATTTGTATAGCGGGCATGAATTTCACAAACAATAAGAATAGTTTCTTCATTCTTTATCAGAATCAGAAGATTCGTCTTTATCTTTATCTTTATTATCGTCTTTAGGTTCTTCTGGAGGATTAATAGAATATTGTTCTCTACCACCTCCAGCTTCCAAACCTCCAGGATTTTTAGGACCTGCACTACCACTTCCTCTATTAGGTCTTCCCATAGCTTTATTTATTTTCGACTACACCAGCAGTCTTTAGATTAGAAATTAGAGTATTAACACATGAAATTACAGTTGTAATATCATCTTCTGCTTCAAGAGCAGTAACAGTAACAGCTTGTTTAACAAGTCCGAGCTTAGAAGTTGTAGCAGCATCATAAGTAATAGAATTAGATTCTGTATTACCATTTGTTACAGCTTCTATAAGACTAATATAGATATCAGAAAGAGCTTCTTTCTGTTCTTTACTAATTGCTAAACTATTCAAAACTTGATAAAGTTTAGCACGAATTTCATGATTTTTCATAAGTCATAGTATAAGCATCACCAGATTCAGTTTCAGTAAAATGATAAGTAATAGTACCGTTTTCAGTTAAACTTAAATAAGTAATATCAAATTTAGTAACATCTCTTATATTACATATATATTTGGTATTACTAATAGTACTAACTAATACATTATTATTTTCATCATTAGTAACTTCATTAGCATATATAGGAAATAAATGCATGATTAACAATAATGCATAAGCAGTAATTTCACTTTCATTATTATCAATTTTAAAATAAGTAAGTATATTTTTTTTAGTTATAGTACCTCCATCCATAACATCTTGTCCAAATATATTTAATGACTTATTAGTAGGATAATATTTAATAGTAATAATAAAAGTATCTCCAGTATAATTAATATTAATATTATTTTTAGTATTTTCTTTAGAAATATCTTTAATAACATTAATCAAATCCATCTTTTGAGCATGACTAAAATTAATATTATGAAGTCTATCTAAAATTTGTTTATCAGTCATATCTTTAATATTATCATGTACAAATGTATAAATTTAAATCGAATTAGCAAGTAAATTAATATATTTTTATTCATCAATAATAGTCCAATCAGAACTATTAAGTAAATTATTAAGAGCAGGAGTATTATAATTATAAGTAGGATAAGTCCATTGTATAGTACCATCATTGTTAGTAGGAAGAGTAGCAAGTCCTAATTGACTACGTTTATCAAGAAGAATTTGTTCATGAACAATAACTTCAGTATTAGCTGAGTTATGACGAAGATGAGAAAGCTCATCAGCAGTGAAGATAAGTTGTGCATCTTCTACGGGCAAGATAACGTAAACCATTGTTTAAGATTCAATATAATGTCGTTTAACATAATCAATTTCTTTAATATTTAAATCTCTATTAAATAATATAAATGAATAAAGAGCTATATTACCTGACCGTGTAGAAAGACCTCCCCATTTACATATATTTAATTCATCACTATCTGAAACAGCTCCATAACTAATAGTTTTGCCACAATAAGTTGTCTTATTTTGATATATTATATCAGATGGTTCAAGTTCATCAAGTACAGTAAAATTTCCAAAAGAATATATACGATAAAGGTCTTCATATTTTCTTTCTACTTGAAAAGCACCACTTCAATCACCACTACCAACATCATTTTTTCTTTTAGAAGCAAAACAAGTATTACTTTCATTAGTAATATTTAGCCATTTACGTTTAGCAATAACAGTATATCCTTTTTCTGGAGTTAATAAAGGTAATTCGGTAACTTGTATATAGTCATCAACACCATCAGTAATAAGAGCATTTTCATAAAGAGGCAATTCTTCAATAGTAACATCGCAAGTTCCAACAAATCCACTTAATATACCATAATATTCATAACCCTTATTAATAGTAATTTCATATTCATGAATACCATTAACAAGTAATTTTTGCTGACTTTCTTCTAATGTACCTAAGTAAAGTATAACATCATCAGTAATACCAGAAACGTTTAATTTAATTTTATATGTGCCAACATTTGCAACACCCCATATTAAAGCAGCATTAGATTTTTTTACTTCAGTAATATGAACACTATGTATTTCAGTTGTACCTACTACTGCATCTAGGTCATAATCAGAAATATATAGTTTATATTGTCCAATACCACTACCCCAATTCCAAGCAAAATTATAACAAGTAGCATCATGCCCATTCCCACTTAAATCAATAAGTTTAGGATTAGCTTTCATAGTTTCATTAGTAGCACCTTGCTTCTTAATATCATACCATAAAACCATAGAATCTTCTATAGCTTTAACATCTATTCCTCTTCGTTTAAGAAAAGGAATAGCGTTAGCATTAGCATTACCAGCCATAAAGCAAAGTATTTTCTGTAGCACCAGTAATAGCTTTTACTACAATAGGATTCCAACCAGGAACAAGCACAACAGATTGTGTTGAAGAATCATAACTACTTGTAACTGTAACAGTTATATTTTCATCAGTAATATTACACAGTACACATGCATTTGCAAACGTAGTATCCCCAGCAGGAACAGATTTATAACGAGTAGGATTAAGATAACCATATTTATTAGTAAGATTTTTAACAGATGTGTTAGTTGCATCAGTATTTGTTGCTGTTGTAGCAGTATTAGTCTTAACAATTGCAGTATCAGATTTAACAGTATCAAGATTACTGTTAATAGTACTTACATTACCTTTAATGTTATTAAGATTAGCATTAGATGCAGCAATATCACTATGAAGAGTATCAAGTTTAGCAAGTGTAGTATTAATAGTATCAAGTTTAGTTCCTAAAGCATTAATAGCATTTATAATACTACTTAATTTATCTATAAGCCCGATTGTATTTGTTGCAGTTTTTGATACATTACTATTAATATATCTTAAATTAGTTTGATTGTTATCATTACCAGTTTCTACAAGTTGTTTTATTGAAGAAAGATTTGTATTTGTGCTATTTAACTTATCTTCAACTTCATCAGTATTAAGATTAACGCTTTCAGCAGAAATCTTAATATTAGAAACAGCAGTAATAATGTTATCTAACTTAGTAAGAACATCACTATTGCCAGATTGTTCTCCTCCTTGTTTTTCAAGTATCTTAATAAGATATTGAATAATAGTTGCTAAATATGTATCTTGCATAACTCAATCTTCCTTTTGTTTATAACCAATACCAAGTTTAACAGCAATAGGTCTTAATATCCAAGACCAAGCGATAGGAGTAGCAATAGCAGAATTTATAAGAATTATAGTTCTATCATATCCTACAACTATATAAATAACAGTAACAACAATTATAGATATAACAAGAAATAATCTTTTTTGCCAAACAGGTACAGTTTTATCTCCATTAAGCACATCCATAATTTTAATAAGAATATAAGTAAGAAGATTAACAACAAGCATATAAGCAAAATCAAAATTATTCATAATTTGATTTACAATAAAATCTATAATTTTTTCCATATAATTACCAATTTAATTTTTTCCAATTAGATTCAGTACCAAAAGATGAATCATCAATAAGAGAAGTATTATACATGTAAATATTAATAGTATCGCCTTCAATATAAGTAACAATTAAACCTTTATGTCTATAATCAGATTTAATACCAAGCATTGTACTTCTGAAATCAACATCAAATTCAGCATAAATATGATTATTCATAATAAAATCATGTTTATGTTTATGTCCACCATTAGGAGCTATAAGTTGTTCACCATTCATATTATTATCATTATTTATAACATTAGTTCGAGTAGCTTGCCCGTAGAGGGAAGCCTTGCAATAGAGGCTGAAATTAGCCTTTTCTTGCTTTAGTAATACTAACTATCAACTTATAATAGTCAATACTATCTAAAGCTAAAATCAGCTAATCCCAGCCATATTCTTTATCAATTAGAATCAGTTTCGATAGGTGGTTCGACCACATGTCCATAAAACTTAGTAGGAAAAGCAACAAGAAGAACTACTTCATAAGTCTTATCAACAACAAATATAGTACCATCAGCGTAATGATTAACTGAACCATATTCTGGACATTTAGTTCCAATAGTAGGTAAAATATAGTCATCAATATTATCTTCAGTTACTTCTGTAAGATTCTTATTTTCTTCAATATAATAGAACTTATCACCATCATATACAAATATATGAGCAGTCTCAACATTATGACAATCATGATAATATTTTTCATCAGCATCTACAAGATAGAAATCATTATCATAATAAGCAAGTTGTTTAACTTTATCAAAAGTAATAACCTCAGTAGAAATAGAACTTGGAAGTTTAGAAAGACGAATCATATTAACACATCTACGATGAGTATTTGCAATATCAGTCTTCTTAATCTTCACAATAAGTTTTACATCTTCAGGATAAGTAATCCATTCAGTTCCATTCCACCAATGAGTTTTACCAACAGTAGTATCGAAATACGGAGTACCCGTAGGTACATCCGTAGGACGATATTCAGTAGCACCAGCCATAATAAAGTTATTAACTTGTTTCCAGTACATATCCTTAATCCAATTATTATTTTCAGTAATAATAGCTTTATTACCATCAAAATATTCGGTAATAGCACTATCATTAAGATAATAAGTAATATATAAACCACGCTTACGTAATATTTCTGGAACAGAATTACGAGCAAAAGTTTTATCTGCAACATATCCTATATTGATATGATTAAATTGAGAAAGATAAACGTAAAGATTTTCACCAGTTTCACGATTTAAAACATTCTCAATATAAGTAAGTGGATATATATTTCTATAATTTTCCATACATTAATAGTTATTATTGGTATTAGGAATAGCAGAATCTGAAACATTTCCTGTTCCCCAACCGAAATATACAAACATAATATATTGAGAAGAAGGAATCTTAGTAGCTTCAAAGTTACCATTAGCAGTAACAGCATCACCATTATTTAAGTCCCAATATTGTCTTTCAGAACCCTTATAATCTCCATTCAACTGAATATCATTTTCAGCAAACGCAGCTGTAATTTTACTAATAGTATTATTCTTAAATACATTATTAACAGTCTGCTTAGCTCCATCTTGAGATTTAGTATATCTACACATACAGAATATCTTACGAATATCAAGACTATTCTTAAGACTATTAAATACAGCAAGATTAGTACCATTAGCAAAGTCAAGACCTTGGAATGCACAAGTTAAAGTAGTAATACCAGTAGCATAATCAAAGAACTCAAGAGGTATTTGGTAAATGACTCCATCTTTAACATAACTACTAAGACGTCTACAATATCTAAACATATAGTTAATACTTGAAGTATTAGGAACAGGTTTCAACAAATAAGGAGGAATACGTCCATTAATACCAGCAGATTGATAATTCTCATCTGAATTAATAATACCGTAAGTTGGTAAATCAAGTCCACAATAATCAAATAGTCCTTGAATGTTAGCATTAGCATTACAATATCTAAGCAAATCCGGAGGACACATATAATAAATATTTTGAATTTTATCAGCAATATCTCCTATTGTAGGAACACTAACGCTCGTATCTTCAAGATATTTATAAGAAGCATTTTGAGTAGTTGGGTCTCCATTATATCCCCAATAATCAATCTTCTCTTTAGTTTCAGTATTTTCAGTCCAAGTCTTAGAAATTTTATTATATATCCATTTATAAGGAGCATAATCAGGATTATTTTCAACAGTATCTTGATTTTCTGCATTTTTATAATAACTAAGATTAATACAACCAGAAAAAGCATAACTAATATCTGTAATACCAAGTTTAACAGAAACACTTGTTACTTGACTTTCTTGCAAGTCTTGTTCAAGGTCAAATTCTTCACCAGGTTTATCTGATTGATTAGAACCATAAACAGTTTTAGTAGCAGTACTACTTCCATGGAAGAAGAATTTATAAGGAATTTCTCCAGTAACTTTACTACGACTATTAATAGCTTTTTGTTGAGAATGTCTAAGGAAATTACCAACATTATTAAGATTAGGACAATTCTTAAATCCATTAGAAGAAAGAGTCATAGAGAAATTAGCTTCTCTAAACAGACTATTAACATTTTCAAGTTTAGTATTATTTAAGAACATATTTCCTGGTATCTTAGGAGTAGAACTAAATGTTTTATCTTCACATCCATAAAATACATGAGAGAATACTTTAAGATTAGGATTGTTAGCAACAATATCTTCTGGGAAAGTATCTTGATTAATATAATGTCTTGCGTTTTGGAATGAGAAAGTATTTATATTACCTTCTTGACTATTTCCTGGATTATAACCTATACCAACAAGAGCAGGGAATCCAGCAAACATATCGCTGGTAATTGGGAAAGTAGCTTGAGTACCATAACTTGTATTAGTCTTAGTGGCAAAACAATAATACAGAGTTTGGAGCTTGGTACATCCAGCAAACATAACTTTAAGGTCAATAGTACCTGTACCAGCAGTAGTAGCACGAAACGCATTGCCTATATCAACAATAGAAGTAGGAAATTGTAAAGTATCAAAATTAATATAGTCTAAAGCAAATGTATTACTAATAGATTTTAATGCAGTAAGATTTACAAAAAAATTAGTAAAATCTCCAAGAACTTTTATATTTGGAACGCTATATCCATATGTACTATAATTAGTATCTTCAGGATATAATTTGCTCATATTTTGAAAATTAAACCAACTAAGTTTATAATCACCATTAGTACGATGGAATAGATTCTTAGAGAAACTTATACTAACAGATATAAGTTTAGTAAGAGAAGTAATATTAATCAAAGGACTAAATACTCCATTATCTTCATCGTCATCAATAGGATAATCTTCTTCTGGAGAAAGAATATAACAAATATTCTCTCCTCTAAACGCTTCAGAAATACTTGTACATCTATTCCATTTATAGAATGTAAATCTATTCATAATATTATTATCAGTAGTATTCCAACGGAACAGATAATACTCTCCACTTTCTCTATAAAGATTATAGAATGTATCTTTAATTCTAAAGTTAGATGTTACAGTAAGAGCAATAACAAACATCATATAATAAACATCAAATTGAGTAACATGTGTACCATAAAACATATAGTTAAACGAAGTATTACCCATTTTAATATTAGTTACTTTCTTACCAGCAACATAACTTTGGTCCCAAGTAACAGAAGCATAAGGACGAGCACCACCATCAGAATCAGGTTTATTATCAGCACTACCGCTAATAAGTTCCCACATAGTCTTTACGCGATTATTTTCATCACGAGTATTTTTATTATTCCATTTAGTAGGTCCAAGACATTTATAATCATCGCCATGAATACTAAAATTAGAACAATTTCTAAACATACCCTCACCTAAAGTACCATTAGTAGGAGCAAGTATAAGATTACCATAAATACGTTCAAGAGCTTTACAGTTTTGATAATTAGTAGTAATACGAATAGGTTTAGCTTTATCATTAGCATATTGTATTTCTACAACTTTTTGATTACCAGCAACATTAATACCGCTACCATAAGTAAATTTACTAAGGTCAAGTAAAGAAGTATCAACTCCATCTCCTTGTATATACTTAACAGATGTATTACTAAGATTAAGAGAAGTAATATTAGCTTGATTAGAATTACTTATAGTAAATGTAGTAAGAGCAGTATTATTAGAAAGATTTAAAGTAGTAAGAGCCTTATTATCCGTAATAGTTAAATAATTAGTACCAGAACTACCAGTAAGTTTCTTACAATTAGTAATTGTAATACTCTTAAGAGCACTATTATTCTGAATAGTAACTTTTTGAAGATTATTACAATTATTAATAGTAACACTCGTAATTGCTTGATTATTTACAATGTTAACTTCTTGTAAGTTATTAAGATTAGCAATATTAAGCGACTTATAAAGTTCACACTCTTTAATAGTAATAGTAATAAGTTTAGTACATCCAGTCAAATCTACACTTTCAATATAATTTTGATTATCAAGATTAAGATTGGTCAATGCACTATTATAAACAGCAAGACGTTTAAGAGGAACAGATGGAATAGTAATATCAGATACACACTGAGAATTACTAATATCAATTTCACGAAGTTTAGTAAATTTAGTATCAGTTGCTCCTCCAGCAAGTTGTTTAACAAGTTCAAGAGTAAATGTAGGTCTACTACCTTGAATCAAACGAGATTGAGTATTAGCAAAATTAAGAGTACGTATTTCACTAACACCAACTTCGGGTTGGAATGAGTCAAGCCCAAATGGAGAAGCAAGAGAATTACTATCATGCATATCCAATTCAGTCATAGCAGTAAGACCAGGATTATTAATATATAATTCGGTATTAGTATGAGAAAGTTTATAGATATTCATCTTAGCAAGAAGATTATCACTATCACCAATCTCAATAATTTGTGGAGAATTAGTAATACCCCAAGTAACTTCAGAGTTACTATTGTTATTACCAGCATCTACATATACCGTTTTATTTTTAGGCAGATAATAATAAGTTTGAGTAGCATTACCTACATTGTGATAAATAATCATATCACTATTAGATTTAATAGGCATATATTCAGGAGTATTGAAAACTGTAGAAGACATCTTACAGTTAATATCATTAGGATAATTAAACTTTTGAGCAGTGTTTCTCCAATAGAAAACACTATCAAGGAATATAATATGTTTCTTAAGCCAATCAAGAGTATAAGCAGCTTTGCGTCCATGAAGTTTACTTAGATGTTTAGTATTAGAATACTTATCATCAGTAAATTGAACAAGATACTTAAGTTTATAATCAAGATTAAACAGAAGTGGACCACAATCACCAGTTTGTTTAAGATAAAACTCATTAACAAAATATTCAGCAGTATCTTTATATCCAGCTCCAATAGCTTTATTATAAAGAGTTTCTCTTAAATCATCCCAATAATAAGAATAAGCACTTGTACCAGAAACTTCCGTAATATTAACTTTATTACGCATTAGCGTAGTATCCATGCTTAACCACAGCTTATTGTGATTAGCAGAGAACACAATATTACTAAGACGAAGTTCATCTTCACTATTAAATGTTTCAGAAACAAAACCATAATTCTTACCTTCAAGAATTTGATTCTTAAGATATTTCATCCACATATTAGGCTCAATAGATAGAGCACCTTGGTTACCTCCACCAAGAGCAGTATCCATATCATAAAAGCCAATATAATAATCACCATTTTGCCAACTACGGAAAGTACTATTTTTACCAAAATTATCAGCAAGACCAAAGAAGTTTGCAATAACAAAATACTTATACATAGAAGTAGCCTTAAAACCAAGAGCAGCAAGTTGGTTTACATCAGTAATAATTTGTTGCTTCTTACCAGTTTTAACATATCCATTATTATAAGTATAAAGGTCATATTCAGTAGTAATCTCCGGACGTTCAACATTACCAATTCTATCTTTAGTTACATACAATCCCTCTAAGGGCAAGCTCATAACAGTACCTACAAAGTTTTTAAAAGTAGTATAATTACTTACTTGTCTACCTTGAGGATAACGAACTTCATAACGTTGATTAAGAATAGTATCATCATTCTGCCAAAAGTCACCAACAGAAGAATCAAAATTAGCAGGAAGACTACTACCAGTTAAATTATTAAAGTCAGCAAGAGAAGTAGTATCTTTAATTTCAATCCAATTAGCGTTACTATCAGTTTCATCATAAGTGCATCCCTCAGCAAGGAATGGGAAAGTAGTAGCATTAATCTTAGTACCCAGACTATCAGTAATCTGATTAATCTTTCTAAAACCTAAGTTTCTAAAAGCATCACGACCCAAGTTAAAAGAATAAATACCAAGAGGAGTTGTAGAAACTAAAGAAGTTTCGGTAGTATGAAAGTTCATAATAAGAAGAATAGGAAAACCTTCAACAGTATGTTTAAGAGTAGCAGTAGGTTGTTGATTCTTAACATATTCACTATTTTCTACATTATCAAGAGCAGTCGGGTCAGACGGAAAATAATCTTTAAGAACGGTATTAATAAATTTACCAATAGAAGCATTATTACTATGAGAACTATCTACAACATCGGCTTTAAGAGTATAAATTTGTTCAGGAAGCCAAGTGTCTTTAGGAATAAATGCAGTATCATTAGGAACAGTAATATTAATGTTCTTTACAGCATCAGCCAAAGTAGACGTACCTTGCAGTCCAATAGTAGTATTATGAACTTGAAGTACAGAAGTATTTTGTTGAGTTGGGTCCCAATAACTAATAGTCTTACCAGAAGTAGGTTGAAGTTGAACATTTTCAGCACTTTGTTGGTTAACAAAGTTTTCAAAAGTCCAACTATCATCAGTACTAACATCTATAAGCATTACTGGAATACCAACAGCTTTAGCATATTGATTAAGTTTTTCTTCACTAAGATTAGTACCATCAAGTAAGAAATCGACAGTATAAGCACCATTCTGATAGATATAACTTGTAATATTACCATCTGAAGTACGTTCACAGAAATTTTTGCGAAGTTCAGCATCAATTATACTAAAATCAAATTCACCATCAGCATAAGTAGTAGCAACTCGATTATTAATATAATTACTTACAATATCAAAATCAGAAAGAGCATAATCATATACTTGAAGATTATAGATATTACAATCACAAAGCCAACCGCCATCAGTTACATCTCCATATACCTTACCACCAAGATAGATAATACTACCCATAGTTGGGAATGTAGCAACATTAGATACAGCACTAAGAGCACCTTCAAGATATATTTTAATAATATAATGACGTTCTTTCTTCAGTTCACCACTACTATCGATATAATCATCATCAGAGTGAACACAAACTATATCAATATTATTAATAGTATTATCAGTAAGTCGAAGTTGAGAACTTGTATTAACATACACATCATGTACATCAATTTCAAATCCAGTAATTATCTCGCCCGTAGAAGAATCAACAGTACCACATACAAGAATTGTACGTTGGTCATCAGGGTGATAATCTGCCTTAAAGCTAATACTAATAGTAAAGTCACCATTAGAACTATTAACTATATCAGCAATACTACGTTCAGCTCCATTTATCTTAATCCTGCTAAGAGTAGCATAAGCACCATTACTAATACGCAGATAAGGAGGATTAGTAGCAGAAGTCTTAATACCAACAAGATTAGACTTATTGAAAATATCTATCTGAGAAGTAACAGTCTTTTTACTACCACCAACAAGATAATTATTATTAGTCATAGTAAAAGCTTGGTCCCCATTATTATAACTTCTTGCTAAAAACTCACTAAGAAGATGTCCTTCCGTAGTAGCAGACTTAGGAAGAAAATCATCTTTACTCTTAACAAATTTAAAATACCAAGTCTTAGTAGCAGAATCACTACCAGATTTAACAGTAACAGTTAAAGGAACAGTCATACCTTCAATAGCCCATTCTTTACCAATTACTGAAACAAAATCATTAACTTTTTGTCCAAAGTAACCAATAGTATCCTCTTTAATAGTATAACTATGAACTTTATAATTATATTGGAAAGTAGTAGCCCCTTGCAAATAAGCAGTCCAAGTAATATTAACAGAACCACTCAAGCTGACTTCAACAGGACTTTGCTGGTCTTCACTCATACTTACAGCACTAATAAGAATCTGTTTACTAACAAGAGTAAGAGATGTTTTAATAGTAGTTTGTACAGCAGAGTTAGAATTATAATACAATTGAGAAGTTATAGTATAAACTCCAACCTCGAGAGAAGTAAGCAACTCTTTAACTCGAATACTATAATTATTAGTATTAGTATCAATAATAGTAATAGGATATGTCTTAGATGTAACAGAGCTACCATCTTTTTCAATATCGACTTTTAAAGTATATTCACCTACAATACCAACAGAATAAGTATAATTAATACTTACGTCTGATTCCAAATCTCCATCTTCAGTTAGACCTATTGATAAATCTTCAGTACTAAGATTAACAACAGATTCTGTGACAGTACCATTCCAAGAAGCAGAACCATAAATACCATTAGTCTCATCTTCATACGCAGCAAATATATACATATTACCAGTATGATTAGTCAATGCAGCACTAATAGTAGAAAACGGTACTGACAATGTAGGACTAATATAAGAAGCACTACCACTTGCAACTTGAAGAGAACCAATACGTACAGTAATTCTCCATACTTTAGTAGCTTGTACAGAAATATCTTGAAGTGTAATAGTAAGACCATTATTATCAAGCATTACACTTCCACCACTCATAACACCGTTTGCTAAAATAGTACAAGTAGCTTCAGTAATAGTAGGACCTCCCCCACTACCACCAGAGCCACCTCCGCCATGTTTAGCAAGCCAAGACACGTTACGTTCAAGAGTACCAAGTCTATCTTCGTGATTATTAAGAACAGCATCAGCAGAAAGATGATTACCGTCTTCATCAACGAATTTAGAGTTGTCTGCAACAATACCAGAAGCATTATTAGTTGCAACAACAACCCATTCTTTTTTACTATTTTTAGCTTTTATATTTCCCATATCACAATGTTATTGTATAAGTATTAACATCAGATATACTATAAGCAGCTTTATCTTCATCAGAAGTAGTACTAAGTGTCATAGTCTTTGCACTCGTATCATTAAGCTGTTTATTCATATCAAATTTTTTACTATTATTATCAAGATTTACATCCCAAACATTTTGAACTTGTTTAGCTGTAACTTTAATAGCAGTATCACTAACATCAAATTTAATATACATAGGAAAATGTTGAGCAACATTTTCAGTAGGACTGGCAGCATTTGTTTTAGCTTTAAAATAAGCAAGAAGCCAAGGAATAGTATATTCAGGACCTGAAGGTTGTTCTTTATTAGAAACAAGTTTATATCCTGTAGCTTGAGACATGATATAAGTAGGAGCATTAATCTTAGTTACTAATTCATATCGAGCAAACTTATCATTTTTCTTAATATCTTGAGTTCTTGTAACTTGTATAACAGGAACACGAGTATCAGCAGTAGTAACTTCTCCCATAATATCTACATTAGAAGCAGGTTTATTATTGCTTCCTATATAAGTAGCAGGAGCATCATATACAGGTTTAGTAATACAATAAGTATGTTTATGACCACCTAATACAGCTCTAATACCATATTTCTTAAACAAACGACTAAATCTATAAAGACCACGAGAATTAAGAGTATTAAGATGAGAACCAACACGAGCACTTTCACCACCCATAAAACTCCAAGTAACAATAGTAAAAGGCATTTCATGCATATAAACAATACACTTACCGCAATTAGCAGGCTCACTACTTGTCTTTTGCCATATTTGAAGGTCTTTCTTAAACCAATCTTCTATATGAGCATTAGCATTTTCAGCAAAAGTTCTATCTCCTTGATAAGAATTACTTTCCCAATCTTTATACATTTTACTTGTAGCAATAGCTATTTCACTATTAAGTGAAACAAAATGATATTTACCATAGTTAAATGAATAAAGACTATAAATAGGATATTGCTGTTCATCCCATTCAAAGGAATAAGTATTATTTATATCAAGTTCAAAGCAGAAATAACGAAGAACGTTAATGTGAGAATATTTAGAAGTAGCATCTTCACCATCAGTAAGTTCAGTACTAACATGACCACAAAGGTCATTATTACCAATACTAAACATCTCACATTTATCTATATTAAGTTTCTTACCAGTATAATAATCAAGCCATTCATTAGGACGATTACCAGATTGAGTTATATCGCCTGTATTGATAAAGAAATTAAAGTTAGTTTCATCACGTTTAATAACATAAGAAGACTTCCACCAAGCTGTATATTCAGCCCAATTAAATCCTTGTTGGTCACTAATATGAATAAAACTAAAAGTAGAAACATCAGCATCAGCTTCGACTTTAAATGTCAGCACATCGCTTGTATAAGCACTATCATTATCACGTCCAACACGATATTCGTAACTACCTTTACCCAATCCTTTGACAATACACTTATGAGTAGTAACCCAAGTACCATCACTTGTACACCATCTAAAACGTTTGTAATGTTCAATAAACTTAGTTACCCAATCAGGATTAGAAGCATTATTATCAGTAATACTATAAACGCGTGTCCAAGTATCTGTACCTACTTTACGATATTCAACATATTCATCATAATTACCAACAGAAACCCAATTGAAACATCTTGTAGCTCCACTTCCATTATCAGTAGCTTGAATACCGAAAGTTATATTAATATAGTTAGCATGTTTATCATTAAAAAGAGTTTTATTAGTAAAGAACGTCTTTCCAAGATAACTTGCCATAGGAGTATATTTAGATTTAATATTATCAGGATAATAATACTGAACACTATTGCCAAGATTAGTAGTTTGTTTCTCAAGATTAATATATGTCCAAAGGTCAATAGTCTTACGAGAAGCATACGCTTTATTACCTTGTTTAGCAGGCTCAAGCATAAACCAACGAACAAACAGAAGTTTATTCCAATCTTCATCAATAGTAAAAGTAGCACTACCTTCTCCTACTGAACCAGTACCAAATCCACAAGAATCAATATAACCAACTTTAGTAGTTTTACTTTCCCAAGGATTATTAAGAGTCTTTTTAGTAAGATAATCTTGATACCCAGTTCCAGCACAAAGATAAAAACTACTTGGACCTTGTTTAAAAGTAATAGGTTGATTATTCTTTTTCCAAATTAAATCGTAAGTATCAACACTAATAAAAGCATTCTTTTTAGTATTACATTCAGCGCCTTTTATCACAAAAGTACTTCCTGCCTTAATAATTCCTTCAAGAGGAAGAACATCCCACATATAGCCAATATCTTCAGGACTTTCTTTAGTTCCATCTGTATACAAAAGATAAAGACCATTTAGATTGATATCTTTATTGCTGGCGTTAGCGAGTTCAACATAATTATGTGTACAAACACATTCTTCACTTCCATCACCACCGCAATAAATACTGTTCATACATAGATACTGACTAATATAATTACCCCAAGTATCATCTGGATTACCTACTTTAGTAACAGAATCATCATGTGGTCTAACACTCCACTTGCCATTATCATCAACAGTTACACGATAGTTATCAGCACCATTAGTAAATGTCAGACGTTCGAGACTAAGAGCATAAAGGTCATCAATAGTGATACCTCCACCACCACCGTCGCCACCATCACCACTACCAGCAGTATAAAACTTACCACCATAGTAAACAGCAAATTTCTTTCTATCAGTATAGAAAATAATTTCACCATCTACAAGGTCAGCTTTATTAGCAGTAAAATTAGTAGCAGTATCCATCTTACAACATACACAAGTAACTGTATGTGAAGCAGGCTCAGTATCTGGTTTATCTTCATCGTCATCTTCTCCTTCCTCTTCATCTTCATCTACAGCTGGAGCATCAACTGGTTTCTCTGGTTCAGCAGAAGCCATCAATATACGTCGATAGCCACTTGAAATATCACCAGGAATAATACCGACAGTAATAAGTCCATTAAGAGCAGCAACTTGAGTTTGAAGTTCTTTAAGAGCTTTATTTATTTGAGCAATTTCTTCATTATCATTTCCAGGAATAGAAGCATTTTCTTGAGGGTCAATCCAAAGTACATCTCCAGGCTCTTCTTCACCTATATAAATAATAGGCATTTCATACCATCTTTCATCCTCATTATAAGTATAGTATTTATTAGTTTCTTTGACATAAACAAAAGCGCCTGGAGTTTTCAAGTCTTCTCTTGTTTCTAAATCCGCATACTTAGGTACAGTAACAATACCAACCTTAAGCATACCATCATCAACCATGTCATTGACACATTTAATAACAAGTTCTCTAACATCATCCCAGTTTACTTCAGGAACAAGATGATGAACGTAATCCCAAATATTTTGAACATTCTCTTTAATATACTGTTTAAACAGTTCTTGGTCTTTAAGAACATTCTCTTTGAAATCTTCAAAGTTTTCCTTTATCCAATTTTTAAAAGTTTCATAATCGACACGAATATCGTCACGAAGATTAGCAATAGGTTGCCAATATTCTTTATTGGTTAAAGGAATACCAATTGGAACATCTTTTCTGCTAAGATAGCTTGCGAAATATCCATCATGAACAAGACACAGACGGTCATATTCATTATTAATATCCCATTGACCATTAGCAGTAAGACTAACTTTACCAAGATTTTTCTTTTCAGTCTTCATAAAAATATTAATTATTATGACTTATTCTTTTGACCTACAATCGACTTTTGCCAAATGTAATACTAATTATAAGCTGACATACATTTGACATAGTATAAGCTAAAATCAGCTAATATCAATCATATTTGTCCACGCTTTCAGCATCAGCAAAAGAGCTTGCCCGTAGAGTGATGAATCAATCAGTAGCTAAATCACCTTCATCAAGAGCATAAACATCATCAACTTTATCATTTTGCTCTTCCCATAATTTACCAGTATCTACATCTACCATAAAAGTAGGATGTTCACCACAACCTACTAACGCCTTAATCTCTCCTTTTTCATCTACAGGATAAACAATTTCTGGACAAGGAGCTTGACCATTATAATTCAAATCAATCTGACCTTTAATATAATTAATAAGAGTAGCGGCAAGTTTATCTTGTCCAAGCTTTCTTGCAGCAACAGCAGCATTAAACATATTAAAACAATCAACTACTTTTCTATTTTTAGAAGTACAAGAAGCTTGACAATCTCTTAATAGTTCAACACCAAAATCAGAAAGCATCATAAGTATTCTATGATATATACAAACATATTCAGCAGGAATAGTCATATAAACATATTCGGGCTGAATCTCTACAAATTCTGTATCAGAATTATTTCTAACATAAACAGGATTTTGATTATTTGACATAGTTTAATCTATTAAGAATTTGTTCTATACTATTTAATTGAGTATCATTAAATATCTCAAGATTTTCCATACAATGAATAAGAATAGCAATAACAGGAATAGAACAATCTTCTTCAACGAAGCCAAACTTAAGTTTTTCTATAATATTAGTATTACGTGCAATGAACAAATTTTCATATTGTTCTATAAGTCTAATAGCAACACCGTCTTTCATAGTTTAACCTTTAATAGCATGATTAATAACATAAGTAATATAAGATTGGCATTTGAAATTAATTTTATTAGCAAAACTAAGAATTTTATCTTCATTAGTAAAATTTTCATTAGCATAAATACTTGCAATAATAGATTTTTCTATTTCATCCATCCAATCTTTCTTAAGATATTCAGAAACTTTTACATTATCTATTTCATATAGATTAAGTTTAGAATATATATTATAGTATTCATAATTAGTAATATTTTTAACATTAGAGATAATAGTATCTTTATTTATATCTATGTGATTGTTTATTAAAGTATCAACAACAAATCTTATAAGATTATAAGCGGAAGTATTAAAAGCATCTTTTATAGCATTCTTACATTTATCTTTATCATTCTGAATAGTATTTTTAGTAATAGTAGTTATGAAATTACTAATATTAGAAATAGAATTAACAAGTTCAGAATTAAGTTTAGTCTGAATATTCTCTTTTCTATTATCAATAAATTTTACAACAAGTAAATAAACTACTACTACAATAGCAGGGGCAATACCTTGTTGCAGAGCTTCAGTAATAACTTCCATATAATATTTAAGTAAAAAAGGGTCATTAATATCAATATTTCTATTAATATTAACAACCCCTTAGTGAAAACAATCTATTTTACCTAAACCTATATAGCAATGGTATGTTAATATTAACCAGCATCAACTGTTTCACCAGCAAGCCCTTTACATACAGTTTCAAATGTAGTAATAGCACCAGCGCCAGTAGGAAATGCAACTTGCACAATCTGGTTAACTACCTCATCGCGAGTTTTAACATCACGAGGCTCTGCAAAGCGAAGAGTAAAAATAGTAAATCCTGTATCTTCAGCATCATTAGTTTTCAAAGGATTTAATGGATAATTAGGATACAAATAGTAATAAGCATCACGATAAGTATATTCAAATCCAGCATCAGCAGCAGCTTTCTCCGCCAAATCTTGAACATAAGCAGCGTCGCCATATGCAGGTTGACCAGAAACAGATTTAGTAACTGAAATACCAAATAATTCATCAGCCCCCATTACTTCATAATCAACACCAGCTTTAGATGCTGTAATTGTAATCTTACTATCAGAAATAGCGGCAGTTACACCTGATGTATGACCATTAGCATTGATAGAATCTACAAGAGCTTGCGCAATAGTAGCAGAAGCTATAGAAACATCTTTAACATAGGTCATAGCAGTCCACTTATTACGTTCATTAAATTTAGTACCTTTAAGAACTACAATAAGAGAATAGACACCGACTTTAGTAGGAGTAGGAATAGTTACCTCTGCTTTAAATGTAGTAGCAGCTTGATAAGCTCCTTTAACATAAGAGAAGTTATTCTTAAAAATAGGAATAACAACCGGACCTCCTTTATCACTCGGACGACCAAGAACAAGCATAGCTTCCTTAGTAATATCAGTACCAGTAGTACTTGCAGTTAATTTACCATCCTTATTGTAAAAGATACCGATAGCACCTTCTACAACAGCTGACAAATCAGCACCGGAAGCATAAGCTACATTTCCACCTAAAAGAAATTGTCGCATAGTTATAAAATTTTATTGTTTAGTTTAACTTCTTTGTTGTTGCCGAGATTGATTAGGAGCAGCAGCACCTACACTTTCAAAGAATTTATAAACTGCACGTTGAACAATTTCGAAATGAGTATAAGGAGGCAAATCACAGTTAACGCATTTAGTAATATCAATATCATGCTTAACAACGTTAGGAGATTTTACATACTTAACATTAAGAAATTTAATAGCGCAATCTTTGCAATTAGTGTAAATTTCTACTTGCTCATTAGAAATAGCATCAGTCTTTTCAACATTCGATTCGATAACTGGAATAGAACTAAGACAAACAATAGGAGAGTCTTTTGTTGCTCCATTACAGAAATCACGAAGAGTAATTTCCAAAACATCACTACCAATTAATCTACAAGCAACAGAATTACCTCTTAAAGTTTCAGGATATTCAACACTAAATCCAAGAAACATCATAGGACGTATCTTATATTCTGAACCAGCAAGAGTAATAGTAGAATCAACAACTGGAATATTAATAACATGAAAACCATTAGCTGCATTATAGTAACTAACTTTTTCATTAGTTCCAACTGATTCAATATCTATAGAATATCTTGCAGTACGATACAAACTTCTAAAGATATTAATAGGGGACATAGTAGAGGGTTGAGTATCTATATTTTCTTGAAAAGCAGTACGAACACCATTAACAAGTTCTTGTTGAGTTTTTTCTACAATTACATTGTTGATATAAACGTCAATACTTTCCGGAAGAATACCTCTAATAAGTTGAGCACCCATTTGTTGTCCTAAGACACGAAAGGTGTTATGCATCTCTTGTATGTTCATATCAAATATTCTTTAGTTTGCTATAATAAGCATTAACAACAGAATTATTTTCAGGATTCTTAAAGTAAGCTATAGCTTCACCCATATTTGCTCCAATGAAATCTCCTTCTGGAGTAGTAATATTCTGATTATATTGAGAACGAACAAGTTCTCCACGAGCTATAAGCATTTCAATAGTAGCAATAATTTTATTATCTCTATTATTGAAAATCTTATTAAATTTAATAGGCTCGTCAGTACTAAATTTGTCAAGTTTAATTTCTCTATCCAATCTATCTTCTGCAAGAGAAGAAATAACAGGAAGATTATTCATAACACAATACTGAATATAAATAGCATCGAACAAAGTATCATCAGCAAGACAAGCAACATAGTTAGCTTTTGCACGATTAACTTCTACACGATATTTAGCCATCTTTTCTTTTTCTTTCTGGTCATCTTTAAAGTAGAATCTAATAGATTTATCACTATTGACAAAAGCAATGTCTTTAGCAACATCTTTATAAAGCAAACAATGACGATACATCAGATAATCTTCAAGATTAATAGGATAACCAACTTTATGCTTTGAACTTTCAAGAGCATTCAGCTTATTAATCTTAATTTTAAGAGCATCTTTAAGAGCCTTAATATTCTGACGATTCGTCTTTTGATATTCAGCTTCAATTCTATCTTCTTCAGCTTTAATTCGATAATAATCTTTCTTATGATAATAGTGGAAACTAATATCAAAAGTTCGACCAAGTTCATCGACACTAATACTAATATTATTCAGATATTGTTTTACTCTTCTGACAAAACTACTATCATTGGCAGCAACACCAACAAGATTAGGAAAATATGTTTCAACTTCTTCCTTATTAGAAGCAAGAACACGAGAAGAAGTAACACAGCTTCCAATAAAATCTTTTCTTTTGGGAAGAGTTTTATCATTAGCTTTACGATACAGCGAATAGTTCTTAACTAAAGAAATAGTAACAGAACGCACATCTGTATATTCTTCATCAACATCTTGTTCAGATTCAGTAGCAGGCTTAAATACAACCTGTTCCTCTACGGGGGAGGTAATAGGAGTTTCTTTCTGTTTATTATCTTCGGCATTAGCTTTATTAAAGCCAAATGTTAAACCGTCAGCAGAATTATTATCCATATCTTAATTAGTTTTTGTGATTACAGTTTACATTCAAGATAGAACATCTTTGTAGAATTATTAACTTGCAAACCAAGAGAAGATTTAACTTCATAACGAGCCATATCAACTTCGGTAGCAGCGTGATTAGTATTAGGAAGACCCCAGCAAGCTGGAATATCAGTCATACCTTCAATTACTTTAGCTTTATAAACTTGTCCTTTTTGACGAACCATACGAACATTACGTTGTCCCTCATAAGAAGAGAAGTCAATAAATAAAGCACGATGAGAAGTAATAGGCAGACCAGAACGAGGATGAATCATACCATTTTGCTTAGCGGCTTCAGCAATAGTTCCTTTATCAAGGAAAGAACAATGTTTACAAGTAATAGTATGACCATCAACAGTTTTATACTTACGGAAATAAGCACCATACTCAAGATTATCACCATTACCTTTAATTTCTTTGTCACCCAATGGAGTAAGGAAACCATTCTCTTTGGCATCTATTTTCATAGATTCATCGAAATCTTCCATGAAACCTTTACCAGCCATAAGAACAATGTTCATAAAGCCAGTATCAGTATCACGGTCAAGAACATCTCCAATAGTTCTCTTAAGTTTACTTAATGGCAAATACTCACCATAAGTATCATAATTAGATTCACGACAAATTTCTAACATACCAGAAGTATGAGGAATAGGATTGCCATTATCACGGTCTTTAAGAGTAATCTCACCATTAGCATTACGATTATATTCAGCCATCCACAGACGCTCTTCATTCATAACACGCATAGTAAGATTAAACTGACGCATCTCTTCATTAATCCAAAGTTTAGAAGTGCCACCACTTGCATTCTTAAATTCGTATTCAGTTACAACGTTAGCAAGATTACCAGCAATTTCTTTAGAATAACGATGGAACTCAAGCTGAGAAGTCATCTTACCCGGTCCCATAGAATTACTACGGTTTCCTTTAGAATAAGATTCAGAAATAGTCGGAGCACTCATAGACCAATACTTACCTTTAGCAAGCATATCAGGGTCAATAAAAGCATTAGGATTAGGAGAAGTAAGTTTCAGCAAATAACCATAACCATAAGGAGATTCTCCTAAATCTTTCTGAACACGAACTTGAGTTTGTCCATCGGGAGCAATCAGACCATATTGTTCAATAAACCAATGAGTACTAAAGTGAACTTCAAATTCAGCACCACCAAGACCAGGTTTAGTATTAGCTGTATTGAAATAAGTAACAAAGTCGGTAAACTTCATACGACCCATTGTACTCCAAGTCCATTGAACAGTAGCAATATCAGAAACACCAGAACTTCCCTGACCCTCAGTCATAAATGACAACGGAAAACGGTCATCATCCATACCATAATTATAAGTAAGGAAAGCATTAATTTCCACAGGTTTTTGTAATTGAAGATAAGAAATAGACTCTTCATTAGAATAGCCTCTATCCTCATATTTACCCTGCGAAAGAATACGCATTTTATACATAATCAAAAACTTTTAATTAATTATAACCAAAATCAATGTCTTTTTTATTAGTATCATTGATAGGTTTAGTTATTCTAACCGTAGGTTTATTTCTTTCTTTAGCTCTAAGACGAAGTTCATTAACTTTTTCTTTATTAATAGCCATATTAACTAAATTAGAATAATTACCTCCAACAAATTTAAGATAAGCACGAAGAATCTCATCATCACGACGACTTTCCGGAGTTTCTTTTTCAAGGTCACGTTCATAAGCAGATTTACCTTCTTGGTCTACACGATAGATATAATTAAAAAAGTCTTCGGGAGTAACAGAAATCTTTTGATTGTCTCTACTAATAATAATAGATTCAGGAATCTGATAACCGGCAATTTGACGAGTTTTAATAACATCATGGACACCATTCCAATACGCCTCTAACTTCTTCAATCTTTCTTCCTCTACACGAGTAGCTTCATCTTCTATTTCTTTTCTATATTGAGCATCAGCTTCTTGCATATCAGCTAATTCTTCTTTAGCAGTAGCAAGCAAAGTACCAGAAGATTTAAGATAAGCAATATAACTTTCAACATCACCTTTACGACCTTGTTCTTTCCAAGCTGTACGAATAATAGATTCTTGTTGTTCTTCATTAGAATCATCAATAGTAATACCGGAACGGTCAGGCATTTGACCAAATCCTTCAAGAGAATTACCATTAGCAATATAATAATTCAATACCTCAGGTAGAATAGGATACTTTTGATAAAGAGTATTAATAGCAGTTTCGTAATGCTCTTGGCGAGCAGTTTCAATAACAGCATCTACATAAGCCTTAACTCCTTCCGGAGTATTATCAAATTGAATAGGCTTGTCGTTATCATCAGTAATATCAATGCCAATGGCATCTCTAATAGTAGTAATTGATATTTCGTTTTCAGGTTCTTCAACAGTATCATATTCTTTAAGCCAAGCTTGAACATCTTTAGCTTCTTTAAAGATATTTCCGTTAGCATCAAGAACATTACCATTCTCATCAACTTTATAGGAATCATCTCCTATTGTAATAGTGGTACCAGGAGTAAGGTTTTGATTATTATCATCTCCTTTATCCTTGTCAGCATCATCATCGTTCTTATTATCTCCATCTTTGTCCTTGTTATCGTCATTATTGTCAAGGTCGGCAGGAGAAACATCAGTAATGTCATGTTCGATTTTACCGTTGTCAAGATTAGTGACATCAGTATTCTTGTCATTTCCATTTGCAGCATCTTGATTATTATCATTAATAATGCCGCCATAACCAAAATCTAAGTCCATAACTATTTTTTATTTATATTAATACTATCAACACAAGTATAATGAATATCTTTTCTAATAGCAACAACAATAGCAAAAGTTTCACAATCTTGACCATAATAAGTAATATGATTATATATACTGCTTGCCTTATAACTATCATATTTGACCGCATTTCCTTGCCCGTAGAGTGACAATCACATCGTAAGCCTTAGTATTAGCCAGCTTAAAAATTATCTTTCAAATCAAAGCTAATATTAGCTATTTATATCACAATTAAACCCTGCTCCAATATCTCATGAAGCAGGGCTATAAATATCAGTATCAAATCTACCTTATTTCTTAGAAGTAGATTTAGACTTAGAATCATAACGATTTTTATTCTGTTTAGCAACTTTAAGTTTAGTATCAATATCGTGCATCTTAACTTGTCTATCACGTTCTTTATTAAAAGTATCAAGCATCATCTTTTGTTTCTCAATATTAATTTTTTCTTGTTCAACACGAGCACGAGCTGCATCAAGACGATTCAATCCAGCTTGTTGATTAGCATCACCAATTTTCGCATTATAACTAATCATATTAGCATCAGCACGAATAAGTTCAATTTGCTGGTCAAGATAACCTTCAAGTTCTTTAGTCTTACGGTCTTCTTCTCCTTTAATTCGAATCTTTTCAAGTTCAAATTCTTGTTGCATTTGAACAGTCTGTTGGTCTATTTGTTTAAGCTCTTCTTCATGAGCATCTTTTTGAGCTTGGAATCGCTTAATAAGTTTACTAATAGTAGCAACATTATCTCCTTCAATTGCAGCAATAGCCATCATATTATCACCATTTTGTGCAGCACTAAAAGCATATTGTTGAAGTTGTTGAAGTTTATCTCTTTCTTTAGTAGAAAGTTTACACTTAATAATATAATCAGCATAAATATGTTTATCAATATCAAGACTAATATATTTAAGATTATCTTGTAAATCTCTATAAGAAGTATCAAGACCATCAATCCATGCAAGTTTAGAATAATCTAAATCACGACCATAATCTCGTTCACGCATACAATCCATAATAAACTCTATAAGCACAGAACCCATAGAACCACGAATAATAGCTTCTTCAGTAACTCCTTTACCAGCACTATTAGCAATCTCACCATAACGTTGAGCAGTCATATCTACTTGCTCATTGGCAGCATTCTTAATTTCTGTAAGTAGATTATTAAGTTGAGTAAGATAATCACCAATAGAACTTTCAAGCATACGAACTTGTTGTGCTCTAAGCATACCTTGGTCATTAGTATCATCGATAATAAGCAAACCATCAGCAAGCATTCGATATATAGTTTGTTCAGGTACTTTACCTAATAGAGAACGAGCAATAAGAAGTACAGCAAGTTTATTCTTAGCAATAACCATTTCTCTATGATAAGAAACTATATTATAAAATACTTGATAAGGAAGAACTATATCTATAATACTAAACTTTCCAAAACCTGGTAACAATTCATTAATACCATTATAAGGAAGTTTGCCTCCTCTATTATATGCAATAGCTCGTGCACCATAAGGATATATAGCATCGTTACGAGTACCTATACGAGTACATTCATATACTTGAGGTTCATAGATATATTCAATAGATATATCTCCAATAACAGAATTTAATTTATAATCATCTTCTTCTATACGAGTATCCATAAGACCAACTTCATTTACATAAGTAACAACAGCTCGTCTAATTTCTCCTCTCCAAACAACATGCCAAACATCATATAAATCACTATTAGTATCACGCATCATAATAGGATTCTTCTTAAAGAAGTCCCTATCTTCTTTACTATATTTCTTACAAATATCAGGAAAATAACTTTCATAATCTCTAAACATAAGTTCTACTGGAGCATTAGCAGAACGTTTAGCATAATATGTTTCAAGAAACTTTCTCTGCGTATCATCAAGATATTCATCAAATTCATCAATTATTTGCTGATATGTAAGTTTACGACGTTCACAAAACATATCATCATCTTCTCTAAACATATTATCTGTATTCACAGGAAACGCATCACGAGGAGAAACATTACGTTTAATAAGCTTATTTCCTACAACATCTGAATAAGTATAACATTCACCAAATGAAACAAAATCGAAATAAGCACGAGCATAAAATAATGTATCTTCTGTAATATCTTTAATAACATTAAATATAGCTTGTCCTTGTTCAGAAATATCATCAATGTAATTCTCATTGACTTCTTTAGTAATAGCTTCTATATCAATAGATTCTTGTGGATTAAATTGCTGTGGGTCATTACCTCCATTAACCCATTGAGCATAACTTTCTTGAATCTTAGCTGCAATCTTTTGTTCAACAAGTATTTGAACTTCTTTACGAATCTTAGAATCACGAGCAATCACTACTTCGGGATTATTAGCTCCAACAATAAAATCATGAGGATTCTTAACATATTCTCCAATATATCTACGAATAGTACCTTTCATTAAATCATAATTACGCATTGTAGCAGGAAAACGTTTATACTTTTCTTGCGTAGCATTATATGGATTAAGAATCTTTTTATAAAACTCATCCGGAATATACCCTTGAAGAACACCATATTTAACTTCTAAAGCATTACTATCTCTATTAGCTAAACCTTGTGCTATAATCCAATCAGCACATTGAGAATACCATTCAGGGTCTTTCTTACGAGAATTAGGAACTCGTTGTTGTGGAAAATCATACGATTGATAATTACCTCTCATAACATTAACAATTTAAAACCATTCACGATTTAAAATATCATTTTCATCAAGATTTTCAGCATTTAAATCTTTACGCTTTTCAAGTTCATCTTCAGCAAGAAGATTGAAAGACTTCCATTCAATACCTCTAAGTAGCATAGAAGAAACACGGTCAAAATTACCTTTAACACTCCATTTTTTAAGTTCAAGAATAGTTTGATAATCATAAATACGATGAAAATTACGAATAGGGTTTCCATTCTCATCTTTACCTATTTCTTCATAAAGAAATTCTTTTAGTAATCGGATACAATCAAGTTTATGAGCTTCACCAGAAATATTATATCCATAAGTAGTATTTACTTTACCTTTAAAAGTTGGGTCAAAAACATAAAGAGGTTCACAAGAAAGATATTGCAAAGCACCCCATTTACGAAAGTTAGAAACAGTTTCACCACGATTTACTTCGACATTAGTAGTACCGACACAATTATAATATTTAGCCATCATATAACATATTCTATCAGCTTCTTCCAAAGTATCGGGACGACCATAATAAGTACAAACAAGTTTTTGTTTATAACCATTAAGATAATGAGGATTCATCCAAACCATAATACTATTATGAGAATGTTTAAGAGTAACTTCATCTTTATTTTTATCAACACCAACAGGGTCATAATTAATACTATAAAGACCTTCAGGGATACGTTTAACTAATCTACCATTAATATTGACTTCTTCGTACTCTGGAGCAAACCAACGACGAATACATCCATGGGGGTCTTCATGACCTCTACGAGGAACACCATAAATATAATCATAAGTTTTCTTTCCTTCACTATGCAGACGAGTATTAGATTTAAACTGAACACGACTAGTTTCATCAATCTCAAGCATACCATCTATATAAAAATGCAAATCAGTATCAACACGAAGTCTATCTTCCCAAGCAGAAAGTTCTTCAGAACTAAATATATTTTCAGAAGCACTACTAAAAGATTCAGCAGGAAAATTAGCATATTGACCAAGATAATTAATATAATCAGAATA
>UMEH01017727.1_pt1 | contig 58667 bp, 45 predicted proteins | sample 1964681 | NCBI WGS metagenome assembly UMEH01 (sample SAMEA4836013, study PRJEB28245) | human gut metagenome | biome: gut microbiome; material: fecal sample | place: Denmark | collected 2008
CTTTTTTAATTGTTAAACCTTAATTTTTTGCAAATGTACTACTTATTTTTGTAACCACAAACTTTCAGTATGATATTTATTTCTAAATAATGATTGTTTAACAAGATTTAATATATGAAAAGTTTAGCAAGAATGCTTAGAGAACAAGCTGAACGTGAACAGCGAAAAGCTGAAAAAGAGCGCATTAAGAAAGAAAAGGAAGAAGAAAAAAAGCGTTTGAAACGTATAGAACATAAAAAGAAACTCAAACATAAACAAAATCAAAGATACTATAAAAAAGTAAAAGCGAAACGTTTGCAGGAGAGAAAGGAAAAAGGTGATAAGAAAGCCTATCATATGGTTGTGATTATGAAAAACTACAAACGTAAAAAGAGGCTTGGTTTTTCATGGTGGATGACTGATGCTTATGACATGTACAATAAAGCTATTGAGGAAAATCAAGCGACAGTTAAATTTCCCGTTCAAATACATGAGGGAAATGAAAAAAGACAAAAAGATGGTGAACGAAGCATTAATGCAACCTATGAAATAATGATATTACAGAGAACTCCTGAAGGGCAGCAAATAAACAGTTTTCGAAACAAATCGGGCAAATTCATTCCTAATATTATTATAGATGATGAGAATTACACTATCATTGCAAAACATGAATGGCTTGTAGAGGAAACTTTCAATGTCTATGGCTATCACCCTGTAAAAGATAGAAAAACTTTTGATTTCGTTCTCAATGAAATGGTATTGAAAGATTGTGAAAGGGATAATATAAAACGTATATTCTCATTCAATAATAGGGTTTTAATTCAGTATGACAGTGATATTGATATTATAACGTGTAAGACTGCTTCCGACGCAAAAAGGCTTTATAGTGAGCTTAAAAAAGCTACTGATGGTAACAAATTCCTTATATTTACAGAAGGTATGACAAGCAAGAATATCTCTACTTGGGTATTGAATAAATTGGAGGAGAAAACTGGATGGAAACGTTCCTCTTGCAAAAGAATTCACACGTTATAATATATAGAAGACGGGGATTATTCCTCTTCCTCGTCTTTTTCTTCCAGTCTAAAATTAATCCCGTTTATTGTTGCGGTTACAACATTGGTGTGTTTGAATTTCGTACTTGGGCTTGTCATTCTGTGTAGTTCCAAGTCTATCATTTCCAAATCACGACTTGACATTTTCATTACAATCTGAATGTCTTTTGATATATGTTCTACTTTGCTATCTTTGAACAACTCTGCCACATTATATAAATCATTGAATGTCATCTTTCGTAATCCCCAATATAATTTTTATTTTATCAACAAATTCTCTCCACTTTACCTTAATAGGTTTTTTCTTTTTAATAGGCTTTATATAAGAAGTAATCGGTACATCTTTCATTTGCTGCTTAAGTTGTTTTGCTATTGCAAGTTTTGAAACTTCCAATTGTATTTTTATTGCTTCCTTATCTTGTTTGACTGCCTCTAATTCCCTATTCAATAAATAATCACTCATTTTATTGTTCTTCGTCTGTATAAGTTATTCCCATTCTTTCCAACGCTTCATCCAAATGATGTAACAATAATGTCATTCCTGCTGTCACAGCCATGTCAAGAGGTATTATCAGCCACCATAACCCAGTTGAGCCTAATATGATATTGAAAGGCGTAAATGGAACTGATATCCACAAATAATTGATAGTTGAGAACATGATACCAAGCCAACACGAACAACAAGCAACGCAAGTAAACAATTCTCCTATATGAGGATGTATCTTATGTGCTATTGCCCTAATGTATTCAAATATATGTAGAAAGCCATCATAATATATGAGTAGTTCTGCCAATCCGAATACGCAAATAAAATAAATGATAATCGTTACAATCTCCATAATATTCCCTTTATATATTTTGCGTTATTTATTTTTTTTCTTGTTTTTCTTTGACTGCTTGTTCTATCATCTTATCAATCTCTGTCGGTTCTTTAACCTTGCTGTTTGTTTCTTCCAATGATACCATATTTTCTTCTTTTACTGGTTCTGTTATCACTTCTTCCTGTTTGTTTTCAAACTGGGTTTGTTTGCCATTGGCTGCATCATTTACTTCTGTTATATTATTCTCTTTTTCTTCTGTTACCTTTTTCTTTGGAAGTTTTTTCTTTTTCATCTTAAATTCCATAGTTCTCAACGTTTGCAAATCTGCTTCCAAGAAAATCTTTCTCATTTCATCGATCTTCTGCTTGAATAACTCGGATTTGGCCTCAATATCCTTATTATATTCGATCGTTTCATCTATAAGTTCAAATACTTTCTCTACATCCATTTGCAAAGGCACCCAGTAGAATTGTCTTCCGTTTTCCGAAGTAGTTTGGATATCACTGGAATTTATTTCCAATATAGTCCAATCTTTCGGATATTCCAAACTGATTATGACAGTACCTTCATATATGTTGAAATTTATCTTGTATGAAGATAAACGTATTAATTGTTCATTTAAAGTCATATATTATATTATTGCAATTAACAAGGTTATTATATATGAAATGGAACACCACACAAAAAATGTTCTCCATGCACCTATCTTGTATTCTTTCAATAGTCTGAAACATTTGACAATATGAAGACTTTCCCTTATGAGATTCAATATTGCCATCACCAACAGAAAAATTATTAAATTTGTAATAGTAATCATCGTATATTAAAATAAACTTAATATCAATATACGAAAAAGGACAATCATAATCAATGTTTTTGACTATAAATTATCCTTCTAAAAATATATAATATATGGAAACTTATTTATTGAAATTCCATCCAATGCTAAAACCAACGAATATGTCTGGTTTCTTGTTGAATACTCCATAACCGACACTTATTGACGGCCCATAATAGACGTTATCCCAAAATTTCTTCTTGTTATGCCATGTTGTGACATCTTCAATCTCCGCATTGGGGGAATGTCCAATTATTGTAGTAACATTACCATTGTTTTCAGTATTGACTATTGTAAATTTGTCATTTAACTCAAAATTTGTCTTATGCCATTTCAATTCTTTGGCTTTGATTGCCAAATCATATCTTAACGTGTCATTGTCGTATGTATACTTATAAACAGAATCATTCCCTATGTCAATGGAAGAAACATAAACAGTGTCAGTTTTAAACCTATATACATATTTTATCTCAACAGCACTCTCCAAGTTGCTCAAATTTTTAATGGAATCGTATAAGGCTTTATTTTCTTTTTCCAATTCCTTTAATTTCTGACTTTCATACGTTTTGACATAAGTATTGTCGGTTTGTACAATAGTTTCTTGTTTTGTACTGTCTTTCCTGTCATTGAAAAACATATACACACAAGTCCCTAATAGAATTACTATTACAATCCATTGCACTATGGTTATTATTTTTTTGACACGTTCCGACATAATATAATTACAAACCTTGATTACTTATTGTTTTTCTTCTCCATATCCTTTAACTCATTAATAAGTTTGGGAAGTGCTTCATCTTCGTGTTTTCTACTTTCGCAAGTGGTATCTTTAAAGTAATCAGAACTCTTATAACCACACAATTCCTGCATACGCTTGATTTGTTCTTCAATCTGTTCTTTTGTATCTTTCTTCGTTACCTTGATTTGTGTAAATGATTTCAAATTATCATCAACCTTGCATTCGATAAGATATTCATTGTTGTTCTTATCTTCCATAATGAAACGGCTTCCATCAAATTTGTAATCATCGGGAACTTTCTTGATTATTTGTGCTTCGCTCAAGAAAACAGTATTTTTAAAATGCAATTTCTTCATCTTTTTACTTTCGTTTTTATAAATTGTGTTATCTTCAAATTCTTTTTTGTCTTTGTTATGAGCTTTCAAACCTGCATGTCTTTCTTCGGTTTCTTTCTCGTTTTGCTCTTTGGATATATTTTCTCTTTCATCATAGAAATCTTTGTTTCCTGATACATCAATTGAATCATCGACATCTGCATTTTTTTCATGTTCCTTTGATGCGAAACCATGTACTTGGGACTTAACTCTGTCCTTATATTCCTTACTGGGTACATACGCAAAGTTAACATCCAAAGTTGTCTTGTTTGTGTCATATAGATTTTCAGGGGGTGTATCTCTTTTTTCATTGGTTGCCTTATCTTCCATTGCCCCTGTTTCTTTCATTATGTCCTTAACAGCCTTTGCGTTGTTTTGTGCGTCATCTCTGATTACCTTCGGGTCAATTTTTGGTTTTGACTCATTGGCACTTTCCGCTAAGATGCGCTGTAATTCGCTAATAGTATATACTCCTTCTGAAAGCATCTTTATATCTATTTTTAATATATTAATTTTTTTACCAAAATCTGTAGAAGCCTGTTGATAGTTTCAATCCTTCCATAAATTGCCTGTTTATCAGTTTGAGTTGTTTTTCCCTATCTTGTTCTTCTGTAGGTTTAGATTGTTCCTCTTTCAACTCGTTTGATATATTTGCAAGATTTTCAAGAATGTTCATTTTATCAAACTCATCTCCTATACTACTATAAATATCTGCCATTTTACAAAAATTACACCTTATTAACTGAAACTGAGCCACCTACTCCATTATGACGTTTCATTGTTTCGTCATCCGATGGAAATGGCACATCGTATTGATAATCACCAACTGTTGAAGTTGTTGTAGCTTCTTCAACGTTATAAATATCCCGTCGTTGCATACCGAATACTGGTTGGGAATATTGTCCTGAAGCGTCACTGCCAGTTGCTCCACTTGCTTCTCCATCTTCTGATACGACTTCTGTCTGAGGCACATTTCTTTCAAACAGCCTAATGTATAGCCTTTTAAGTTTTCTATCAAAATTCTTTTTAGGAACTTTGAACTTTACTTTCATTGTTGCTGCTTTGGGGTTTCCGTTTTCATCTGTATCAATGATTTTCTCATCTTTTTCGACAATATTGTATCTTAAAAGATATTGAAGAAGTTTTCCTCTTGTATAACCATATGCGGTCAATATCGAAGATGGCTTTGCGTATACTGGATCAACTAACAAATCATGTAAGAATGATTTAATTGCATTGTAGAACTTGTATTCTGACATTTGAAGTTCCTCTGCAATCAATTGTGCTGTCTGTTCGTCTATAATGAATACCTTGCCCTCGTTGTTTCTCTGTCTAATAATAAACATATCATCATCCAAAAACAATCTACCAGACTTCAATCCTTTAATAACGTTATTGGTATTTATTTTCTTCTCTTTAGCATATTTTCTTACTGCAACAATGGCCAAACTAATAAATACCTTTGATGCATTAGGATACATATTCCTTATCTCCTGACCAATATCATATAATTTCTCTTCTGTTTTCTGGTATGTTTTCTTAACTTGATTATCACTCTTTCTGTATATACTAGGATTCTTGTCCATCTTCTGACCTTTCAAAGGTAATGGATCTGCATTCTCATATCCTTTCAATATCAGTTGTCCATCGCCATTAGTAACAATATCCATCTTTGGAGTAATATTGTCTGCATATACTTGTGTTCTACCATATATTTTCCTTTTTGCAGTAAGGTGTGAGATAATATCATCCATTGTACGGAAATTACCCTTCGCATAGTCATATATGCATTCAAGAGCATCAATAACCTTGAACGGTTTTACATTCAAGTTTATCCAATTCGCCAAAGCCATAACCTTATTACGGCTTTTTGAATTATATTCCTTTAATTTATTCAACTTTTCGTTATCCATTCTTTATCCCACTTTGCCAGAAACCTTTTCTTTGCCACATCTGCCTGAAAAAATCTTCAAGTATTTCGGCTGAAAGTTCCCTTATTCTTTTTCGTAATTCCCTTTCTTTAAGAAAATTATCCAAAGCTGTAGTAATCATACTTCTAACTTCACTTTTGGATAGTTCCTCTCTGATAAGGTTTCTTACATATCTTTCTTCATTTACAGTCATTTTTTTAAATTATAGACTTAATTACTTATATTCGTCACTTATAGGCTTAATTACTTATATTTGTTACTTATAAGGAAATTCACTTATATTATTCAGCTGTTCCTTATATATCATAAATATATATTTGCAAAAAGAAAACATCCTACCTTTATAGGTAGGAAATTAAAAAAAACTATCTATGTATTAACTGCGAAAGCCGTTTTTAGTAATCATCACCAGGAGTTAATTGTGGCTTAGGCTGTTGTTGCTCTTGTGTTTCTTGTACCTCTTGAGTGTTTGCCTGTACCTTTTGACCTTGCATACCCATAGGTTTTTTATCTTCTGCTGTTTCCAAATCTGTTTTCCAATTCTTGAACACACCATATACAATTTTCAACTGATTGATATTTGTTTCGGTTAATTGTATAGGTTCAGTCCATATAAAACATCCTTCACCAGTAGGATCTTTTAATCTAAATTGAAATTTAGCATTATTTAGGCCTCCAATTTCTCCACTTAACACAACATCACCATCTTCGGGATAATACAACATTGGTGTCTTGAAATTTTCAAAGTCAGCACCAAATTGTTTTTTACAAGTTTCAATTGATGAAGCCATTAATTCATCCTGCATATTATATGGTATGCTCTCAATATTCTCCTTATAACCAGAACTCCATTCGGTAGCTTCTTTTATAATTTGTTTAGATTCTTGCAACGCTCTTCTGAGTGCCTTAAAATCATTTTGTATTTCGGTATATCTATCCATATTTCCTTTTTAACAATAAATATTTGATTAATAATCATAGTTGACACCAAGCCAATCATATCCGAACATTTCTCTCATAGTCTTCCTTTTCTTTGGCTCTTTCTTGTCTTTCGTTACAACTGGTTCTTCTTGTTTCTTGGTTTCTTCAACCTTTTTTTCCTCCTCAACAACAGGTTCTACTTTTTCTGCCTTTGCTTCTTCGACAGTTTCAATTGGTTCTGCAACTTCTTTTACTGTTTCTTCTTCTTGCTCTACTATTTCTTGTTTTTCTTCTGTCGGAGTGGTTTCATCAATAATTTCAGTTACCTTGTCTTCTTTGTCAATGACAGGCTCTTCTTTCTGTACTTCCTCCACATCTTCCGTTGAAATGTCTTTCATTATATCCATATATTCCTCTTCTATATTCTTTTCAACAGATGTAACAGTTTCATTCTGTTTTGTTGAGGTGGTATTTTTGATTCTTATTCTATTTCTTGTCATAATATATAATTTTTTTACCTTAATTCTTTATATGTTTCAAATTCATCAGACATTAATGCTTCAGTCCTTAATTTAACTAATGCATTGTCTTTTATCTGTCTTACTCTTTCATTGGTAAGATGTAATTCGTTACTTATTTCTTCCAATGTCTTTTCCTTCCCGTCTTTCAAACCGAAATAATCAATCAATACTTTGATTTCCCTATTTTTCAAACATTTCATCAAATCTGTGATTGACGCTTTTCTGCTTTGTAAGTCCATTAGTTCATTTTCAAAATTTTCGTTAATGTAATTGGTTTCATCATATTTTGTATTTGTACAATTTGTGAAAACATAATCATCAATTGCGTTTATTTCCATATTCTTCTGTTGGTATTCCTCTATACATTCTTGGATAGAATTTTTCACCCACCATACAGCATACGAAATAAATCTTATATTCTTGTTTCCATCAAATTTTTTAGCGGCTTTCATTAGTCCGACATTTCCTTCTGAAATCAAGTCTGAAAATGGAACTCCACTTTTTCTGTAAGCCTTAGCGATGTTCACTACGAATTTCAGATTTGATGTAACCAATTTATTCAATGCCTTCTCATCACCTTGCTTTATCTTTTCAGCAAGTTCTTTTTCCTCAGCATTTGTCAAATGTTTATATTTCTTTATTTCACTGAAATAACTATCAATTTCTTCAAGTTTCTCATATTTCTTTAATTTCATTTATAAAACAACATATAACCTTTATTTAAATAAATAGTTACGATAGAATTAATTTGCTAACATTGGTATTCTCATCTTTTGTAACTGTGATAGTTTGTTCATGCCAATCCCATACTGCTTCAACGTGTGAAACATGTAATATGAACTGGTAATTTGAACACATACGTTTAAACAATTCATGTAAATTGTCATAATTTGAAATACCAACAGTGCCAATAATTTCATCCATCGTACAGAAATTAGGACGTGAGATACTTGAAATTGAACATAAAGCGGTTCTAAGTGCAATAGATGCCATTGTTGTCTCGTAGCCAGAAGCACAGATACCTAAATCCATTATCTTACCATCACGTATCATATTCAAGCAAACCTTATTATCTTCTGATACTAACAACTCTACATCAAAATCGCATAAGCCATTCAATAATCTTTTAATTTCATTATTAATAATAGGCAATGCCTTTCGAAGAACTATTTTAACAATACCATCTTTGCCGACCAATTGTTGATAAATCTTCCAGTTTCTTATTATTTTTTCCTCCTCTGAAAGTTTATCAATGAGTTTCTTTCTGTCTTCTATATTCTTCGTGTAATTTTTTATCTCATTCTTATATGCTTCTATCTCACGAATTACTTGCTCCTTAGAACGTGTTTCCGTACTTATGTTTACATCAACGTTTCTGATCTTTATATCAATCTCATTATTCAGCTTAATGTTTTCCTTGTTGGTTTCAATTTCTTCTTTAAGTTTGTTAAACTCAGCAACCTTGGACTTGCATAATTCGATATTTGCTTTTAAAGCTGTTAACTGCAACTCTATCTTATGTCTTTGGTTTGTCATTTCCTGCTGTTTTTCCATTTCCTTAATTTCAGCATTCAATGCATCAATAGTTTTCTTGTTTTCTACTCCCTGCTTGATAAATTCATTTATTTTCTTGTTGTTTTCTTCAATAAATGAATTCTGTTCAGAAACCTCAATAGGATGATTACAAGTAGGACAAATTCTCTTTTCAATAAGACTATTTATCCTCTTGTTATCTTCTTTAAGGTGATTGATTTCTACTTTTAATTCCGATTGTTGTTTCTCATAATTAAGGACTTCTTTGCGTTTTTGGTTATATGTATCAACATCAAATGTAGAGTCCTTTACACTTTTGTAATCTTCCTTCAACTGTTTGAATATTGCACGTTTTTTCTCTAACTCAGCAGTATAAGATGTAATGTTATGTTCAACAGTTGAAACATCTTCCTTGATAAGGCTTTCCTTGATTTCCTTTCTCTCCAACAGAAATTCTGTACGTTGTTTGTTGAGTTTCTCAAGGTTATTGGTGAATGAAATCAACTTTTCTTGTGATTTGGTGATTTCTTTATTGTCACTTTCGATACATTTATTGAAATCCTCAATTTCACTGATAAGGGTAGCCTTATTGTATGAATTTGACAAAAGAGTATTGCTTACTTTCCTTTTCCATAAATCTTTCGCAATTTCTTCTTTCTTCTCCAAAGACATCAATCCGAGCCATCTTGAGAACAGTTTCCCTTTATCACTTTGCCCCATTCTTAACAAATCACCAAGACTGTATGCCGTTGCCGAGATCACAAGATTAAAATCCTCTACACTACCAATGCTCTCTCTAATAATATTATTAGTTTGTTGTGTACTTTCAGCTTCACAATTCTCAATCAACTCATAAGAACCGTTTATAAGCTTGAAATATTCAACTTTTTGTTTGCATTTACTCTTTGAAGTACGCTTTTTCAGTGCAGGTCTTGTAATGGTGCGTCTGATAACATAATCCACGCCGTCAATTTCAATTCCTGCTTCTACCATTACTTCTGTTTCTTCTGGTAAGAAAATATTAAATACACTATCCAATGTAGGTGACTTATCAGCTTTCCCAAACAATGCAAAACGTAGCAAGTCAATTGCGAATGTTGTTTTGCCACACATATTCTCAGGCATACCATTTAACAATACAAGACCGTGCAGTTTAGTGAAATCCATATAATTACCTTTTCCATAAGAAAGATAATTATCCCACTTCATATATTTAATTTTATATGATTTGTATTTTGAATAACTGTCAAAATCAACATAGGCATTTACCTGTGCATCAATCTTTTTAATATCCTCCATATCAACGTCTTCAATCTGTTTCAATTTCAGATATTCTTCAAAAAGATTAATTTGAAATTTTGGATCCTGAATGTCCTTAATAATATTTGACGCAAGGGACATCTTTTCACCATTCTCATCTACTGTAATGGGAATGAAATTGATTTCCACATTTTTCAATGGTACTCCGTATTTGTCCGCAATTTCATGTCTCAATGCTTCTTTTTTCTTATCATTGTAATCAATCTGAAGCATTCGCAAATCAAATATGAGTTTATCTGTCTGTTTTATATTTTCTACCATATTTTATTTCTTCACTTACTTTTTATTGTTCTACGTCTTCTAACCTTTGGTTTTGCATCAGTTGTAACTTCTTCTTTTTGCTGCAATGAAACATTATCTACTTCTTTTTTTTCTTCTTGTATAGAAGTTTCATTGATTTCAAGAACTTTAGGTTTATATTCTATTGTATAATCATTGATTTTTTCTTCTTTTTTCTTTTTAACCTCTGAAACTTTATTATCATCCCCATATTTTTTATTCAAATCTCCATACCTATCAATATTGTTCTGTGTAACAATACAATTGGAAATATATTCTTCCAATATCAGATTGTTCATTTCGCAATATTGTTTAATTGCATCCATTGAACGTTTGGGTATGTCGATTTTTATCTCTATTTCCATCACAAACAATACTTTGTGCAAATATACAACTTTATTATCAAAAAGCAAAATTTCTAACTGATATTTATATGTCAAAAAGCATTCAACAAATGGATAGTAAAGCAATAAAACTTATCAATATGATACTCAGACAAGAATCTGGTTATGCAAATGTATCAGGTGATTTGGGTGGTGAAACATATAGGGGAATAACTCGTAAGAATTTCCCCAAATGGGATGGATGGAAGATTGTTGATGAAAATAAGCCTTTAAAAAATAGACAAATCATTGACAATGAAGAGTTGGAGAATAATGTTATGGATTTCTATTATGATAATTTCTATACCCCAATGAAGATTGACAAGGTGGAAGATATGCTTATTTCTGGACATCTTCTATGTCATGGCGTAAATGCAGGTATCAAGACCTCAGTTAAATTGCTTCAAAAGGCTGTAAATAACGTTTATAACGTGAAAATATCTGTTGATGGTATAATTGGTAGTACCACACTAAAATATACCAATGGAGCGAAAGCAAATCAGGTTGCAAGGGAATTTATTGAACAAAGAAATCAGTATTATAAAAATCTTGTGTCTAAAAATCCCTCACAACGCAAATTCTTAAACGGATGGTTGAATAGGGTAAAGAACACCACCGCTGAATGCAGTTAATATCTCATTAATGTATATTCATCCAATTTAATTGCATTCCTAAGTAGCTTGATTATTCCTTTCTTGCCAAATTTCTCGTTTATCAATGACGCATCATAACCTTGTGGGCATTGGATAAGCCTTACTCTGTCTTTGAAGCCTTTACTGTTAAGGAACTTGTACATTCTATAAGCGTTATCATAGGCATCATCATCCAATAATATATTTATATTTGCGTGTGCTTTTTCCTTTAATGCTTTATAGACTGCATTTTCCATAGTTAGTGACTTTCCCAACAATGGTATCGAATTTGGCACAACAATATGGTCAAAAGGCCCTTCTACAAGGGTTATATTCTCATACCAATTAACTAAACCTTCATTAAATACTATACTTGTCTTATGAATTTTTGGATTGCAATATTTTACCTTGTTTTTGCCTGTGTAATCTCTTCCAACCCAGTAATTAAGATCTCCGACTTCATCGTAAGAGGGTATTATAATGCGATTTCTCTGAGTAAAATCATCACAATAATATGTTGTGTACCCTATGTTATATTTTTCAATTATATCGTCTGTAATTCCCCTTTTGCGAAGATATTGCAAAGGCAGTAACAAAGGATTATCACTTTTATGAAGCTTTTTGTAGCCATTTGGTAGGGAAACACAAGTTTCAATATCAATCATTTCCACTTCTTCGCCATTTCCTCCTATCTGATATAGTTTGGAATTGCGAATAGTGTTAAGGATTTCCCTATATTCGGACATTTGTGCTATATTACCAAAATCTCTTATCAATTTTGATAATTTTCCACTTGTTTCGCATTTCCAACAGTGAAAATAGCACCCATGTTCTACATTTGTTTCAAGATTGTATTTACCATCACTTTCAACCCCTTCATTTGCCGCACAATAAGGGCAACAAAAGCTTTGCCACCCTGAACTATAAGGTTCGTTCTTGGGTTGCCCTAAGACATCAATCAATATGGAGCGTATTTTATCAATCTCGTATTCAAACATATTAGTGTTACAGTATTTTGGACGCAAATATACAATAATTCCCTCACATAACCAATATGCAAGGGGATTATCTTTCTATGGTTTAACATTATTTCAATATAACTCAATAATCTTTGTATATTTCATGCCACAAAATTCTGTTATATAATAGATTTTCACTTTCCCATCCCCAATATCTTCTTCTTTGTATTCTACAACCTGCGGTTTTGGGTAGTCTTTGTATATTTGTTTCCTTACATAGCCTATAACGCACACCAGACTATCGCTTGCATCAAAATTTTCTTTCTTTAATTCTTGTTTCTTGTCATATACCCAATGAATATTAGGGAACATTTCTGAAATTTTATTCCAAAGTATCTGTTTCTTCGCACAATTCCAATCATAACCTCCAAATAATACCAATTCGCTGTTTTTCAATGCATGTCTAATCTTACTTAACGGATAAACATCACCTTTTTTGTTGTATTTCCTTATGGCTATCAGTTCTGGAAAAGCATATTTTCTTGCATCATATGATGAAATAAATTCTGGTATCACGTTCAATATCGAATATACTGACTGAGAAATCATGCCGTTGAAACGTAGTAATGTACTTACTGTCTCACTATTGTTGCTACTTACTAACGGTTCTTCTATGACAACTTTTGTAACGTGTAAGTCAAGATTAAACCTTGATAAATCCTTATATGTTTCCAATACTCCACTAAAATACGAACTTTTATGGAATAATGCTTCAGTTCCCTTTATCTTTGAGGGGACTTTCAACCTAAAATAAGTTACTTCTAATATATCTATTTTCCCATCTTCTTCTTTTGCAAGGGTTAACCCTATACATGCAGTAGAAACGTCTAATCCTAATATAATATCCATTTATATAAAATATTTTATCTACATACCTTTAATGTAACGTTTGTTGTCTGAAAAATCAAGTTGTATTTGGTTATATCAAAATATTGTAGTATATTTGCACAAAAGTTTAAGATTATGATTAAGAAAATATTTCATATTTCGGATATACATATCCCTAATTCAGAAGATAACCGCCCATACTCCAAAATGGTAGACGGGTTTCTAAAAGACTTAGTAACCCAAATAACACAGTGTGGTTGCAAACAAGATGAAGTAAGAATTGTTATTGTCGGTGATATATTCCATCAAAAAATCAAAGCATCCAATGAAGCGAAAAACACCTTCCATAAAATGCTTAATATATTAAACGCCCTTGCTAAAACCATCATTGTGGCAGGTAATCACGATATGTTGGAGAACAACACTGATAGAATGGATTCAATCACTCCTACATTTGAAATTGCTGGAGCATATCCTAATATTGTCTATATAGATAAGGAGTTGAATTATAAGAGCGGATGTATTGTAGATGAAAATGTGACTTGGGCATTATTTTCAATGTTTGATAAATTCGCAAAACCTATAATCCCTAAAAAAGAAAACAACGATAGCAGAATTATTGGATTGTATCATGGCGATGTGGCTGGTGCTGTCACTGATTTGGGAAGAATGACTGAAGATGGAATTGATACAAATGAATTTGAGGAATGTGATTGTATAATGGCTGGACATATTCATAAATTCCAGGAACTAAAAAAGAATGGAGTTTCTATTGTTTATCCTTCATCATTGTTCCAACAAAATGCAGGTGAGAATATTTCAATGCACGGTTATGTGGTATGGGATTTAGAGAATATGACTTATAAATTTCACGAAGTTCCAAACGATTATAAGATATATAAATTTGAAATTGCATCTTATGATGATGTAAATAATGATGAGGAAAGATTATTGAATTTATAACAAAGAAGGATAGCCATTTGGTTATCCTTTTACTTTTAAGACGGTTTTTATATATTGCTTTCTTCTTTCTTTATTATATACTGTCATACCACAATATCTTATACCATTGAATTTCGCAGAATCGGACTTACTTACATATATTACTTTATAATCCATTGTATATTCTTCTTTTGCATATCTTACTGTCGCAATTGAAGAAGATAGTCTTACATATATGTCAGAATCAGTTTCTTTTACACCATTATTATCTATTGCAGTATATACCTTTATTCTAACTTCATTACCATTCAAATCTATAATGTCAGGGTTCATAACTCCATTTGTCTCCATACTAATATTTTCCTCAATGATAGGTTTTACAACATCAATGCTTCTTGCTGCCATTGTCTGTACTGATAATGTATTTGCCGTAATCTCCATATTCTCCAAGTCTGTACAATATACAAATTCTTCACTCTCTATTTTCGGTAATGTCAAATCAATTCCCTCATATTCTATAGATAATACAGCGTATATATTCCTTAAATCACTATGGGTTAAAATTACTTCATATCTTACTCCTGTAGTGATTATACCATGAGATGATATTGCCAAATTATAAGTCTTACTTTCTTGATTACCAGTGTCATCATCCAATGGAGTTACTGAAAATTCAAAGGCGTTGTCGTATGATAGCCTTATATTTTCTTCCGCATCATATTCATTAATAGCGTTTATGTAAAAACCTTTTCTTCCACCTTTAACTGTTACTTTTATAACTTGGCTATTCTCTATTTCCGCTGGAAATGTCAATTCTATTATTTCTGGTGTTACTTCAAAATTAATATTCTCTTGTGTTATATCCAATACTTGAAAAACTTCGTGGTCTGCCTTGTGATAGAATACAATATATCCTTCTTTCGTATAATTAGTGATATTATTGGTTGACGGAACGATTGTAACTTCCCCTAAATTCCCGTTTGAAGAATTTCTCTTGACTGTTATCCAATCCATATCAGTTACAATGTCGTAACACTTTGAATTACTAGATCCGTTCACGGTAACAGTTATTGTCTGTGGTTCAGGATTAAGCGCATCGAATGTTAAAGTATTCATACTTAATGCCAATGTATATTTACTAATATCACCTTTCATCAATCAAAATTCTCAAGTATTAATATGGCAGTAGATGGAATGACTTGCATAACATAATTCAATATTACATCATTAAAGTATTGTTTATATAACCTACTGCTATGATTTATATTTCTCATTCTTATTACCTTACTGTTAAGATAATAGTTCTGTTTCAATTCATCTTTTGATACGATTTTAACCTTTCTATCACTATCTATTATTGCATTTGTAACGTCAAATGAATTGTCTTCTGCTTGTTCCACATATTCTTGTGCCAAATTATTAGTGTCTATTGCCCACTTGAAAGGTTGTGCCATATACTCGTAATAACTCTTTCCATTGTCATATTTTCCATATCCAACATGAGGATTATTTCCTATATTGATAGATATGACATTTTCCAAGTAATCAGCCTTTTTCTTAATATTCTCATCCGTTGCAAATGCTGTATTTTCCCATCCAGTAAAACTTGTGTCTGCCAAGTTATATTCATTGGTTACATAGAATGTATGTTTTACAACTGAAAGGTCTGTTATATCAGGGTAATAATCTATTATATTATCAATGTTTACAACATAATAAATATCCCCATTGCTTGCATCATTTCTTGTTACATTCAACAAATCACTAATAGTTGATACAACTTTAAGATAATTGAAAGTTTCATTATAGGTAGTCATATCATCGCTTCCGTCCGAACCCCATCCACCTGCTGTTTGGAAATATAAATATCCATCGTATTCCTTTGAACTGTCATAATAAGGAACTGTTATCAAATCATCTTCGTATGTTGTTGTAGTACCCTCTGTTACGGCCTTAGTTCCTATACTTACATCTTTCAACGGAACACCACTATACGGGTCTTCTTCATCATCATATAATCTCGGCTCTTGCTTATTGTAGTTTATATTGTAGAAAATGCCATGTACAATATCTGTATTTGCAGGAACAACAGAGCCATATTCTTCTTCTATAACATAGTCGCCTTTATCACTTCCAAAACCAAACATACCCATTACCATGTCAATGGATTGAACCGTTCCTTTGGTTGAGAATATCCTTTTGGAATTCAATATCATTCTTCTCATAAACTCGTTGTCCATTTTCTGAGGGGTTATGTTATCAGTGTTATATGCAGAATACCAATTCAATCCTTGCTCTTCAAGGAATTCCCTTGTTAATTTCATGTTGCTGACATCAACTACCGCTGTATCATTCTCATTCTGTTTTAAGGCTGGTATTGTCGAATATGCCTCCCATCCTAATAATTCTGCTTTATCTGAAAGAAGTGCGTCAGCTTGATTATTGAAACCGTCATAAGTTACACTATTCGTAAATTTGATACCATCTATTTCCCTTTTCAAATCATCAAGACTTCTTCCATACAGCCTTAATAATTGTTCAACCCTTGTACCACCATCTATATTATCTTGTTCTTCTCCGTCGCTATATTCTCTTGTATAAGTCCAATCATAGTTCTTAATTGCTTCATGCGTCATACTTCTATACAAGTTGTCACATTCAGTGTTATCAAAATACGTTGCAATAGAAATAAGATTGTTCACAAATACCGTATAAGAAGGAGACTCTATATCAATCTGATAACCAACTGACGGCCAAATATAATCACGATTGACATATTTTGTACCTGTTTGTCCTTCAATCGGTGTAATAAAAGTATTCTTGTATAATGGCGTTGTACTTCTATTTAATAGCTGTCTTTCAAACCCTTTAAGATTATTAAAATATTCCTCTATAATTTCATCTTTTGGCTTCACTACGAAATTTTGATTATCTGAAATATAAATAACCATATTCTCAATCCACAATCCCTTTATTTCTAACGAATTGTTAATTGTAATAGAGAACAACACACTTTCTCCATAGGAAAAATTTTGAGGGCAAGCCATGATCTCTTGATAATTATCACTTACTTTAATGTAGTAATCTGTTATATCATTTCCGTTCAACTGATAATTTTGGTAAGAATATGACATATATCTCATTGGATTAATATCATCAGTAATCTCTATCTCTTTGTGATGCAAATCAATATTGAATGGATTACTAATAAAATAACATCCTGTTACATCCTTAAACTCATCACCATCAACTTCTTGCAAGATTGAATTTGTTCCATTGAATTGTGCAGGAAAATCACGAATAATGCTTTCTATTGAAGCCCTTACCAGTTCAAGACATGAGCCAAAATAAGCATAGTCACGCAAATCATTACTTGAAGTATTTACTTTTACCTCGTTAGTATCAGCCTTTGCATCTTTTACATCATTATAAGAATATGTACCAACCCAAGAACCATACTTGTGCTTCTTTTGATAATCTGAAACATTACTAATTGTGAATACGAAATTACTATCCTGATAATACGGTTTTTTACCAGGAACGAATCTATTCAAACTACCAGTAGTTACCCAATCCCTATATAAAATAGTACCTTTGGTAGTCTGTTGGTGTTTCTTGCGTAGAATATAACTGCTATTATATTTTATATATCTTGCCATATCCTTATAACTGCTATTTTATTAACTATTAATTAACTCATTATAATTTGCACTATTATCAAAACTATCCCTAATGCGTTTTCTTACCTCATACAAATCAGTTGTATTATATGTACTCTTCACTGTATAATGTTCAGCCTGATGGTAAATCTCTCCATTCTCGTTGTATGTGGTAACAAGTCCTTTGTCAAGGCTTCTAATCTGGTCACCTTCCAACATTGTTGATAACGTGTCCATATCATGTTCAACCATTTCAATCTCAATCATAATAGGGTCAAACTTTGTATTTGTGATAATTATCCTTTGGCTTGCGTTGCCTATAAACGGAGTTTGATTTGACTTGTATGAAGGGCTTGTAGATGGTGTGACGGTGAGAAAGCTCAATGTTCCACTATCATTGAAACGATATCCGTTTGAATTTGTATTGGCAGACGTAAGATTTTGTGAAACTGGTTCACATCTATTATTGCTTGTTATAATCCTATAATAATCCTGTCTTAAACTATCCTCATAATATTCAACACGATAGCCTATGAGATTATCATTTTCAAACATAGTAGAATTGTCGCCTGTTGTATTTATGTCCACAACTATTCCTTTAATATCGGGATATGCTGAGAGAGTACCAATATCTTTTATATCACAGTAAAACTCAATAGGTTTGATAAAAACTGTATAAAAACCAGTTCTACCAAATATATCAACTGGTAGTGATAATTCATACATACCAGGCAATCTATTATCACTTTCACCTGCTGAATCATCTGTTTCAAACACTGAATTATCAAGCATAGAAGTAGGATTATCGACTTTTCTGAATCTTCTATACTGTTCATCCTCATTATTCCTTGTAGGTGTATATCTGTACCATATCTCAACGTCTTGTTCTACATTTATCAAAGACGGTCTTACAACGCCATATGTTCCGTTCATTTACGTCAATTTATATATTCTATTATAAAAATAAGTAGCTGAAAAATGTTTTTCAACCAGTAACATCTTCTATTTTAAAGAATGATTGATTTTGATATAAGAGCATATCGTCAAGTGTCTTTACTTCACCCAATTTAATGTGCTTCTCCATTGCTGCCGTGCTTCCCCTATCAATAAACACATCAACATTCGTATTGGGTATATAAGAAATTCCGTTATAATAATCACTTCTTAATAACCAATTATGTTCATAATCTCTCTCGCCTTTTACTTTTGCCGATATTTGGCTTTGTATAGAGGTTATCTGTACTATTGAACCATTAATATTCTTATCATGTGTCTGATTTGCTGTATATGTAACAAATTCATATTTCTTACTTCTACTTTCAATATCACCACGCACGTATGCATTAAAATTTTCTATATCAATAATATGTCCGTATGGATTAATTACAAAATCAGTTATAATTTCACTATCTGATTCAACTGTATATCTATCCACATATTTTACACCATGATAACCATCTTCTGTATCCCTTTCAAAATTCTCAAAATAATACAATAGATTTCCGTCATCATCATATTTCTTGCCACTACAAGTTGCTTTGAAATGACAGCCTATATAATAGATGAACACTATTTCATAACGGTTGCTATCTTCGTTATATTCAAAATTTATTTCATCAATTATATCACCGTAAGCGTATAAATCTGTATAGACTTCACCTTCTTTTATCTCTTCATCTACTTTGTCTGTAAAAAACGCAATGTTTCCTAAATCATCATTTAACGTGTTATAAGTAATAACTTGTCCTACACGGTAATAATAAAGCCAATCGTAGCCATAATCAGGATATGAGGTATTTCCAAGAGCGTCAGTATATTCCTTATATCTTCTTAAAGATTTCAGTTTGCTGTCAGTTGTAACAACTTCATCAACACCAATTAAAATATCCTCGTTTGTATCATCGGGTAATGCTTCCTTTATTAGTTCAAAGCAATTTTCCTCTTCATCTATATTGTATGGGAACAAGATAACATCCAACTCATTATCCCAATACCCAGTATTTTCTTTTATACATACATATGTTTGATAGTTATAATAAACCAAATCCCCTACATTGTATTTTTTACCTCCTTCCCATACATCTAAATAAGGAGTTAGTAAACCTAAATCATTCATTGTACAATTAAGGTTTATACTGAAATGCAAGGTTAATCTATCATCTGAAACGTATCCATAATATTCATTTGCAACAGCGTTGGCTTCTTGAATACATTCTTGAAGAAATAACAACATTTTATCACCACCCATTTTTTCATATTTCTCACAATCACAACATATACTTTGTACACTCTCCATACCATTATTTATACCTGTTTCATAAGCATCACAAAGCTTATTCAGCTTCTTCATTTCATCGTATTGACTTTGTGCTGTCGCAATATATATGTAATCTGGTACTAACTCGTAAACATCTCGCGGATATTCTTCCTCACTTATCTCTTTCTTACCGATACCCTTATCAATAAAGGCAATTAAATTCCTATCACCTTCTGTTGTGTCTTTATATCCGTAATAATAATTGATGAGTTCCCTATATGTATATGTCTTCCCATTATAAGTTATATTCTCAATAACTTTTCCATAACAACCGTCAATGCTGTCAGTTGCTTTATGTATCGCAGAATTACCGTTTGCCTCATAATCAATATATGCAAATAATGCAGGTAGTCTTGACAATAACGGCTCTTTTGATATTTCATAAGAATATACTTTCATCTGTTAAATCATTTTTGCTTCATATAAGTTTATTGTCATAACATTGTCTTGGTAATGAACCCCACCATATTCAGGGTTTGTGCCATAAAACTCATCATCCAAATAATATATATGTTGTTTGTGTATTTTATCATACTTATATTTGAAATGAATATAAGAATATTTCATATATTGTCTTGCTCCATATTGACCATCAGTAATATTGCCTTCATTTCTCCATATCTCATTCTCGTCTTTTGTGGAATTCCAATCATTCAATATTTCCTTAAACGTCTTTATCCCTCTTTCCTTTAAAGGTTTGTCAGTTGCTTTTTCAAATTTAACTGGATCCCAAAAAGGCATCATAAAAGGAATAGTTCTACCATATCCTGCGTGGTTAAATTCAACCTTCATATAGATATCTGACGGTATTACTCCACTTTCATTATCTTTCCATAAATACAGATAGAAACCATCACTTGAGGCATTAGATTGAAATTTATCCTGTACGGTAAATTGACAACTTAACCTCAATTCTTCTATCTGGTCAATGTTGTCAAAAGCAACATCGTCCTCGTCTTTCAATAAATCTCCAGTAGGTTCTCTATCTACTCTTATCCCTACCAATTCTGTTTGGCTTTTTTCTGCATTGATAGTTTCTGTCTCAGTCTCTTCATCTGTTTCATATACAACACTATTATAAGGAGTATCCTCGATATGGTTAATGTATTTACCGAACAATTTACCAGAATCTACGAATATAGTTGAATAATACAACAAATTCTGATTACCTAAATTAAGGGAATCATAAAACATTATCCTAATAAAAGAACGACTTAATTTGTTCTTCTGATAACGTATATCAGAATTTTCAAATCCTAAATAGGTTAATAAATCAGATTGTTTGCTTCTATATATCTCTTTTTCTATATCGTCATCGGCTATTTGATTATACGAAAAATAATTTGGATATTTACCTTCATATTCTAATTCACCTACTTCGTCAATAAACTTAATCTTATTATTAGTTGTGTCCACATAACATCCATTCCAATATGTATCAGGTTCAACCAACCAATCATCACCTCTATGTTGTCTGAAATGCAAGTTGAAGACAATTTTCTCCACTTCCTTGTTTATTCCATCAACATAATCTCCTATTTTATAACCATTTTCATCTTCCTTGCTACTATCCCATATAACTGGATGATATACATCCTTCTCCATATCTGTAATCTTGTTGATTGCCTTGTTTCTTTCATCTTCAACATACTGTTCATTCAGTATATCTGATTGATATGTGTTAGTTTCAAAATTCATAGATAACGGTATGGAAATACGATATAATGGTTTTTCAATATAAATGAATATATTATTCGTATTCGTAAGAAAATTAGAATTTACAGATTTTTGGAAATATGGAGTTTCCCTATAAACTTTCAATCCGTTCACATCACCGAAAATAAGGTCGTTATCTTCTGTCTGTTCCTCATTGGTAAACACAACACTTCTTAATTTATTTATTGTTTCATCAGAACCATCAAATACATACGATAACTCATAAGGGTTTTCATACTGACATTCTAATTCAACCAAACCATTCACACTACTTCCTTCATCACCTATATATGAAAAATCTATGAATATTGTAATCTTGTAATTTAATTCTTCACTCCCCTCTGTGTATTCCCTTTCTTCAATAGGCGGATTGAATAAATGAGGTTGGTCGAAATATAAATACCATCTCTCTTCATCTGCATTGTAATCCTCAAAGTAACCTTCTGCTTTTAATTCCTCTATTGATTTGTCAATTGGCGTATCAGAGGTTTTTATACATTTATAGTATCTTCCATTAAATGAATAATAATTTCCTTTAATCGGATATGTACTATTCTGTACATATTCTATAACTGTGAGGACTACCGATTGTCTGTTGAATGAATCTAATTGTAAATCATAATACTTATCCACTTGACAGGTGAATAAACCTTTTTCCTGATTTACTTTCAAAAGGGTGTATGTGTCTTTGTATGTATAAGTTGTGCTATTCAAATCATTGTTATTGTTTGTTTCACAATTGACTTGAATCTCAAGTTCCTGTCCTTCCTCAAATTTATAGTCCTTATCTGTAGGATAATAAAATATCATCAGGCTTTTATCACCTGTTTCAGACGGAAAATCGACCATCTCAACCATATCAATATCCAACAGTTGTCTCTGTGATTGGACTTGTCTTCTATTTATCTGATACTTTAACATACGATTTCATCCTCTGTCTTATAAACATAATTATCTTCTTGTCTATGATTGCCTTCAACATCATTAGGAAATGCTTGAGAACAATATAATCCACTATATCCGTATGGGTCTTGACGTTTCAGAAAGAAATTAATTTCCTTATTAATATAGAAAGCATTATTGGCAAATGGATATTGTGTCAAATCACTATCAAGCAATTCTCCTGGTCTATACAAATCTCTCCACAAGAACTTATTATGGTCTATTCTTGTTGCATAGTCTGGTATATTGTTGTTTTTTCTTCTTAGTTTCAATTGTGTATAATCTTCATTTGCTGATGGTGCTACCAATACTTTTGACAATGTTATCCAATTATAATCTACTCCTACACTACTCTTTATTTTGTTTTTCATATCCTGCCACGACATATTATATGGCTGCATATAAAATTTGTTTTTTCCTTCGATATAAGCAACAGTAAATTCAAACCATTTGTCATTTCTGTAATTGTTTTCATCGTCAACACAAACATATATGATATCTCCTGCAACAACTCCGTAATTAAGTGTTGTTGTAACTTCTATGTAAATGCCGTTTTTTTGCGAAGGCTTTGCTTCCCTTACTTTTAATTCATTATGAGCATTTTGATTCAGACTTCCAAATTCTTTCAATGTTATAGGATAATGTGCTTGATAGAAATAACCTTCTGGCCGTTGCCATGTAAATAAATTTTCCTTAGTTTCGTCATAGGTTACTTTATCTTCTTCACCTACTACATAATTCCTAACTTCCATACCATCACCTAAATCATAATCATCTCTATATATCTCTTGGTATTGGAAAGTATTATACATATTATTATCCTTTGGCAATTCTCTTTGTGCTGTATTAAATCTATGACAAATAGGTAATAATATATGTTCTAAACATTCATTAGGATTGTATTCAACTAAATCACCATAAAACTCATCTGCATTATATTCTCCACTATTAGGATTTACTGCTCCTTTATCTGTGATTTTAGTCTCATAAGGAATAGGCGAGAATATTCCTAATTCATTTAAGACTGAGATGTCTCCTATTTTTCCTTTTTCCTTTTCAATGTCTATATTTCCTTTATCAGACTCTATACTTGAAAATTCAAATCCACTCGTTAAATTCCCAAAACAATGAGAAAATTCTATTTCTTCATTAATTCTATCTATATCACCTATAACATATTGATTTAATGGCTTTTCATTTCTATTATCATCTTTGGTAATCCCATACCACTTATCATACCCTTTGTTATTTTTTATAATTGTTACATAAAATTCATGTAATGGTCTTCCTATATTATCAACTAGATGCTCAATATCTATTGTATCTGTAAATGTAATTTGTGCAGAATTATCATTATAGATAGTTCTAGCAAAACCTAATCTATATTGTTCATTATTGAAATCAATCATTTGCCCATTTATTGAGGCATTTGGACTTTCATTAAAATCATTTAACCCATATATATAATCTTCAAATGGTGTTGTTTCAGAATTATTATCGGGTTGAGCTTTAACTATTTCATCTGTTAAGTTTTGTCTTTTATTTTTTAAATTGGGTAATTTCCTAAAAACTCTTAGATAATAATCGCTCTCAACACCGTTTATAACTCTCCTAAAACGGTATTCACCCTTTTCTTTTATTCTGTTATTAATGTCTGCTGTTGTTATAACACCACCTGCATCACTCCATTTGCCACTATTTGTGTCAATTGTCAAACCCAAAACTTCTGTTAATATAATAGTGTCTGTCGTATAAAAATAAAACAATGCATTGTCATCATTATTAGATGACATATTACCTACATTGGTAACTTTAATTGTTCTTGATAAAGGTGTACCATTGATGTACAAATTTATAAAATCACCTCTTTGTAAACCGTGTTTAGCATACGATCTGAATATAATTGCATTACTACCTGAACCATTCAGTGATTTTACAACCGACATCAATTTTAAACCGTTTGTTTTTCCATCTTCACTTGTCACAATATTGTGACAATAATCATTCTTATAAGGATATGTTAATATGACTTTCCAATTATATTCTAGACGTTTTCTAAATGTATTGATTTTAGGTTCAAACGAGAACAAACTTCTATCTGGATACATATCAACGAATTCGCAATTTTCATAATTGTTCAATACTCTACTTATATCCAAATCATCCCATATTAATACTTTGCCGTCTGTCAAAGGCTTAGGTTTATCTGTTTTCTCTTTTGCTGATGTTGTTGAATTATTAACAAATCCAAACCACCCATTCTCTTCTGATAGATTGTTATTTATACTATCTTCAAAAGAAGATATATCATCATAAAGATATAGATGTTTATTTAAGTCATTCTGAGGATTGGTGCTTATATTTACTCTTTTCCTGTATTTAACAACAGTACCGTCAGAATAACGCATAAAATCTCCTATTGTATTAAATGCTAATTTAACCAGTCTATTATCTGTTTGAGTTAACGTATCATCACATAATGTATCTTGTATGCCATTATTCACCATACTACTTACGGTATTATTTCCTAGAAGGTTTACCATTTTAAATGATAAATTTCTTAAGATATGATTAGTAAATATATCATAACCAGGATGATAAACATAACCTATTTTATCTCTTGAATATTCTGTATTCATTAACATTTGTCTTCTGTTTGGCTCTGTAACCCCTAAACACCCATCAGTACGTTGTGCTTTTGAATTTTCCTCATCTGTGATAACTTCTAGACAATTACTATTATTTACATCATTAATATTACTTCCTTCGTTTCGTATGATTTCAGTCAAAGTGTTGAATAACACATTAGTACAATACGGATTAATTGTGATTATTAATCTATATTTTTCACAGCTATTTCTTTCTTCTTCAAAAACCTGATAAGCATCCACTTCCCCTACCACACTTGGATAAGGGAGTAATTTGGATGTCTGTTGCAAATCAACACCAATAATATTATTCGTATTAATACTGTTGATTGAATCTGTATCGCCTAATCTTATTTTGTATTTACTATCCATTTTTTACACTTTGTTTAATAATAAATAAGAAATTCATTATTATTCAACGACTTCTTGTATATCAATATTGTTAATTATAAAACAATTATGTCTTAAGCCAGTATAATCAGTCGCAATGACTTGTGTTCTTTCAACAAGTATATGTGATAACAATGGATTATTTGCCATTGATACTAAAGCATCGTATATATTTTTGCTTATTTCTGTATATGCTATACTATCATCACCCTTTTGACTTGTAACATTAAATGTTATATTATTACCTTCTGATGCAGTACATGTAACTTCTGCACTGAAATCATAATTTTTGAAATAATACAAATTATCCATATTATTTATTTTTATTCCAAAACGATATGTAGTTACTGGTGTAGATGTATCAACTGTTACATCGACTTCAACATCGCCAGTTACGGTTTCAGTTGTTTCCTCTCCACCTTCTTCTGTTGGAGGAGTTGTTATTTCACTTGTAGAAGTTCCACTTCCTGTACCTTCACCAGTACCTGCTGTATTTACTGTGTATTTCATTAAAATAATCTGTACATCTACTCTTATAAAATCATATACTGGTGAAATACAACGGCAATTATTTTCAGTTATTGCAATTATATAGACAGGATTATTTGGAACTGGTGTAAAACTACCAGTAGTTCCATAACCATCACTATTAATTAAGGAATTCGGATCTTCCTCACTTGGTATCTGAGAATGACAATTAGTATATTTTATATTTTCAATTAATTCTTTAGAAACTTCATAGCGCATATAATCATAATCAGTATATGTTCCTGCATTAAATTGATAATTTCCTGCATTTTCATATATTTTATTCAAGATAAACGGATGTTGATTATGATTTACAATATATATTAATTCATTACCATCACCATTTGATACCGATACCTTTAATACTGAATTGTTATTATTTTTACAATCATTTATGGACGTATTGTTCAATATAATTCTCATATTACCATATATAGTTTCTTCTATCTGGCATCCATTATCGTCTTCAAGTGTCAATTTTGTCTGAATATTAGGAACACTTATGTATTGGGTGGTATCATTTGCTTCTTCTGATACGCCATCATAATTTGGATATTCAGGTGGGTCTAAATGTTCTCCAATAACAACTCTTTTTGTTGGAATTGCATCTTCGTTAGGTGTTCCATCTCCATTAAGAGTATAAGTTTCAATGATGATATTTTTATTGTTATACAGTTGTTTTACAAATTCAGCATATTCATCAGTTGATGTAGAAGCACCATTATAGATAATACCTGTAATGAAACCATTCATATTTATTGATTGCCCGACCTTATCTGCTTCATCTGGTTTATAATAAGGTATGTCGTTTATATATGACCATGACATCATATTAAATCTAAACGATTTATCAATAATATGGAAACCAAAGTAATTTACAACACTACCTTCTAATCTCCATTCATTATTACCGTTTTCTCCAACTCCATCAGGTGCAACATTTGACGGTTTTGTTTTTCCTTTGCCATTAATTATGGCAACAAAATATGGGTGTTTATATTCACCATCACCAGAACAACCTATTCTTTGATTTGCTGTTACGTCTTTGGCATAGCATATATCTCCTTCAATTATTCTGTCTGAAGCAAAATCAGTATTATCTATATTAGTAATAGTAGGGATACCAATATCATTTATTGTTGAATCATCAGTTATATTGCTACTGCAAGAAGAAATAACATTCATATTATCATCATTCTCACTTGTCATTTCCTCTTTATAAACAATTTTTGTTGAAACTGGATAATCATCCGTCTGTGCTTGTATAGTAATACTCTTCTTATCAGTAGGACAATTGATATAGAATGTTTCTTTCATTGCAGATATAAATGCATCCTTTGCTGCTTGAAGTGCTTCCTCTGCACTATTATATCCATCAAAACCATTTTCTTCATAAAATGCTAAAGTATATCTTTCATTTGCATCCCAATTATAATTACTTTCATCACTAATATGCAACCATGCGTCACTGATATTCCCATTGTAAGTAACACTATAATTAGAAGTGTCACCGTTTATAGTCCAACCAGTATCACTAAATTTATCTTTAATAACATCGTAGTCGATAACCGAACCAATAAACATTTTAAATGGTATAGGTTCATTAACGGTTACATCTTGATATATGGTGTTATTGCTCTCAGTAAAATTACCATCTTCATTACATAATTGTGTTACAGTCACTCTGTAATCAATATCCCCTCTTGGAACGCCAAATGCAAAATATTGGTTTCCTCCATTATAAGTCATTCCATTATACTTAATACTATTTTGCCAATTTCCACATGTTCTATATACTTCATCATCATCTTCAATATTGTCATCTGGTATTATACTTCCATTTTCATCAAAATATATATGGTTTTCATAAGCAAAACTTTCATCTACCGAAACAATATCAATCCTAAATGCATATTTCTTATACATTGGCTCATTATTGTAATACAAATCATATACACCTATTATACCTCCAATTTCCCTATACGGTATATTTGGATTATCTGGTGTAGGTTCTTGAAATGGCGCGGTTTTATCAAGTATATCCGTATTTCCACTTTCGTCACTTTGTGTATTAAGATTTACATCGGTCATTCTATATGTTGCGATAGTACAATCATCACCTATTTCATCAGATAATACATTATTTGGCTCGTTAAAATCTTCGACATATGTTGAAAAACTTAAATATTTACTATTCATTGATATTGTGCTTTCTGTGACATTCCCTTCTGCATCAGTTATTGTAATGTTATATGTATTATTCGTGAGTACTATAGTATGGTCATCTATACGTTCATAACCTATAAAATTTTCATCATTTTCACGTTCGTCAACATACATGCTATTATATATACATATTTTTTCACTATTTATGTCATTTATCTGATAATTCAGACTAGTATCATAAGGGCTATATAATTCTAATGTATAAGGAGTTGATATGCCTGTTAAATCTAATTTAATATATCCGTCCCAATCTTCTTCTTCATCAGTACACCAAGAATTTGCCATAACCTCATTATCTATCATCAGTTCTTCTCCTGTTGTATTCTCACAATTACTGAAGAATTGGCTGTTAAATTTTTCAATAGCAGTTTTGCCTGATTTTAAGCCAAAATAAAAGTAAAATGAATTTTCATAACGTGGTAATCTTCCATTATTGTCATAATAGAAAGGAACATCACCCATTCTAAATATATAATAATCACGACTAAAACTTTCCAAGTTGTAATTGTAACGATAAGTTTTATCACAACCACTACTTTGTCTTTGTCTCATTGATTCATACAAAGAACCGTCAAAATTTTCAGGATATAAATATCTTAAATCGTATTCATACAGACCATTCTTATTATTAAGTCTTGTTCTCAGATTATTGCTATTTAATGTAGCAAACATACTTCTTTCATCAAGGTTATACAACTCATCATAAGATATAAACCCATCTGGTATTAACAAACTTTCTGAATAGTCATTATTGTCACCACTTTCTAGTTTTGCCAAATCCTCTATGTATTTTGTTTCATCAAGCGATACTCCAAACTCACATATTCTCATCAAGTTAATACAAGATTTAGGCATTAATTCAATGGTTGAACATCCAATACCATAGAATAATCCTCCATCTGGTCTATCACATTCATCTGTTTTATTAACATTACCCCAATCTCTACCAGTCATTTCTGTATGAGAACTATAATCAACTACATATGAACCATTTTCATCTATTGAAGTGCTTACTTCATTATCTGTAAATAAGATGGCTTCTGGAAGTTTATATGTAGTCCCATCCAAATTCTTAAAGAATTGAGGGATACCATTCATATCACAATCATTTAAACTACCTAATAAAACAATATCCGTAGCAAATAGTAAAACTACGTCACCTTGATTATTATTCAATGAAGGTAAATATTGCAATGCCTTATAATAATACACTGTTTGTCCATACATATTTTCACGAGTAAGAACTACTCCATAATCGACGTTTTGTGATTGTTTTGATTCATGACAATCATCTCCACATCCAGGATTAGAACCTACTTTCATTGGCGTTATATTAGCTGTTGTACTATTAAAACTTGCATATTTTGCATCATTCATTCTTTCTCTGTTCAATGCACAGAATTGCCATATATTAAGGTTTCCAAACTGTCTATCGGCACTGCACCATTCATCCTTTGCCTTACGACTAAATAACCCAAATAAAAATGATTTCTTAGGTGTTATTTTTCTATACCATAATGGCGCATATAATGTGCCATTTACCCAGTCATTTTCAAAATTAAAGTTTACACAATCATTCTCTTGTGCAAGGCTTGTTTCGATACATGTCATAAGTGTACTTTCTGCAATAGAGCCAAGACTAGAACATTCTGCCATCGTCTGCTCTTCTACAGGTAAATTCATATTTTCTTTGTTATGTTCTTCTGTACTTAAATCACATACACATCCTGTACATCCAGGGTAATAAGTTTTCTTATTAACCCCATCATCGCAAAATTCTGAGCTTAATTTAATACATTTAGGGATTGCCTTTTTCAAGAAGCCAAATGGACATACCTTGAATTTCCATATACCTATACAAAGTTCTGACAACCAGCAAGGTATTAAGCCTATGATACTAAAAATAGTATTAATGAAACCAATGATATATATAATAACCTTAGTTATTACACATATCAAACGGTATGTAAATGACAATTTAATACTTACATTAGTATATGGGAACGGGTTGTTATCGCCATAATAATTAATAGCTTTTACACCTGTATGCTTTCTATTTGTTTCTTTACTGTTTTTCTGTAATCTTGGGATATAACTTTTAACTGTATATACTTTATTCCAAAATAAATCTTTATATGATTCCTCTCTCGTTAAACTGCCAAACTCATAATCCACTTCCTTTGTTTTATAAAACATAGGAAAATCCTGCTCATTATTCCTTGGATTATTCGGAACTAAAAATCTGCATCTTTTTCTTGCTTCTGCATCATTAGGTGTTTCATCAAGACTAATCCTAAACCTAACTCTTGTTCTTGTAGGAATACCTCTATTCGGGTCATCTGTAGGAACAATGTTCCCATATTCGTCTGTTCTTACATAATCCAAATTCATAGGTATTTGATAACACCATATTCCATCCCCATCTATAAGTCTGTTACCTTTGATTTGAAATTCCTCTACCTTACCATCAAGTGTTTTTCTAATCATTTCGATAGAGCCTTCTCCTGCCGCCATATTTTCCATGCGGCCACAACCTTCCGTTGCTGCACAGCTTTTTCCTATAGCATTAGCGCCAGTGTCTGTTATAATAGAACCCATAAAAATGCAAGTAGGTTCAAACTTATATTCTAATTGGATGTCACATCTTGTAATTGCAATTGTTTCTTCTGTATTTGAAGTATCACCCCAATAAGGATATACATATACACCCTTATTTTGTGAAAATATTTGTGATAACGAATCAAGATTTTGAGATTGTCTAAATTTATTAGGACTTTCAAAAAGCTCTGCATTATAACCCTTATATATCATATCACGGGGTCTTTGACTTAGAACCCCAATATCCGACAAATCCACATCTACATGTAATTGTTGATCTCCTGTCGGAATACCAAACAACATATAATCACCTGCTTCATTTGTAACAGTTGTATATTTCCAATATTTATCAAATATCTCTATAATATCATTGTTATCCAATACAAGTCGCTTATTAGGAAAAGTACCTACATTCTGATAACAAGCACTTATTTGCTCATCTGGTAATAAATTGTATCTTACACCATTTGCATCAGCATCTCTTATTGAAGTAAATGGGTATATTCCCTTTGCTACAATACTTTCAGCATCATCTACTTCAATAAAGATTGAAACTTTTGCATTGGGTATTCCAAATGCGTCATTTGCTAAAACACGTCCTACAACAATGCCGTATGACGATTCATAAAAATTATATGTATTGGTTTGATTTAATTTTAAACTTAACACCTCTAACATATCGTAAGTCTGCTGTAATTTAACATTTAATACATTAGGTGCATCTGAACCAATACCAGTATGTATTCTATAAGTGCTAATATTATCTTGCATCTTTCTTTTTGAAAATTTTCTTTGGATTTCTTATTCTAACAGACGGCTCTTTTCCTAAAATTATACACGCAATGATGTAAATTATGAGAGGAATTATAACAACTATAAATACACAAATGGTAATAATCCCAAAAATGAATTGGCTTATCCATCCTGCAACAGAATTAACAATTCCTTGATTTAATTCGTTTTCTTCTTGTTCCAATTCTTCCTTGTTATCAGATATGCCCTTTAACTGGTTATATCTTTTCTTGCAATTACATCCCATATTTATAAATTTTATATGAATACTTTATTATAAATAAAATGACTATCTCTTTCCTTATAAAGATAGTCATTCCCATATATTTTATCAATATTTTCTTTTATCTTTGTTTTACTCTCACCTTGATATCATTGTCATTCAAAATTTCAAACATTGAATTAGCTTCGCTGAACAGTACCATATCACTTGCTTTTAAATCAATCTGTCTGTCAAAATTCTCGCCTGCTTCTGCATAATCATAGCAACAGTCAGAAATATCAATCAATTGCTGTGTAATTGCATCATCCGAATAACCATCTCCTACAGGATTATATGCTCTCAGTTCAATTACGTTGTTTACACCATCTAATTTCCCGATTTCTTTTTGTAAGTCGCCCAAAAATATATCTTCCCCCATTTGATGTCTTCTTATATCCATATAGTCTGTTACTGTCTCAATTACACGTTTAACAACCTCACTCTTGTCGTATGCCTTATCAACAAATATATCTATTTCAAATTTGATATTAATGATTTTTCCTGATTTTATCTCAATGAAGTCATTAATCATCTTATAATTTGTAAGATATTCCTTAATATTATCAGCAACTGGTTCTGCAAGCTCTCTCATAAGATTTCCATTATAATCCAATCCAAGCGTATAAATGGCAATCTTATTATTTTCTTCAATAATACCAATCCTGAATGGGCAACCATATCTTGCGGGAATTTGGAGTATCTTTGAATAATAATCTCTCAATGTAACACATCTGTTCTGACTTGCATTATTATACTTAATCAAGTATCTCAACTCATCAGCCGTAGGTTCGTCTTTGCCTCCATAAGACGGTGTGGTATTTGTTACAGAAATCGAATTCTGCACATCTTTCATTTTCTTGGCATTATCTGGGTCTGATGAATTACCACAAATGGTATAATTGATATATACAATATTTGTTAATGTATCTCTTGCAATGTTGCTTTCTTCGCCACCACCTACACGATACATGATGTATATCGTATTTCCACTTTCAGGAAGAACACCCATATAGTCATTGGCTTGCATTCTTGACATCATGTATTGAGTAAATTTCTCAATACCTTCATCTTCGTTTGGAATTGTTCCATATTGATTTCTGATACCTGCTCCGAAAATTACCTTTAATTGCCAATTATTGGTATATTCAGTAATGAATTTGTTTTTCAATCTCTTCCATTTACCTTTCGTAACACGTCTATACGTTACCTCATTACCTTCTTCATCTGTATAATTACAATCTTCCCATACTGGATTATAATAGTAATATGTACTTCCATTTCCACCGTTTACTTCTACTTTTTCTTCCTCGTAACCAAACCTATATTGGTCAATAAGGGCATCCACTTCAAAAAACCTTTGTATTGGTTTACCTGTCGTATCAACATATTCTTCATCATCTACAAAAAATTCATTCGTTGATGGGTCTGTATTCAAGTTTGTACCCTCTTTAACAATAATTGATTCAACTCCCATAATATTTTGGTCTTGAATAAGTATTTCCATAAACGGCTCTATGTCACTTGAATCCAAGACTTTCTTGTATATCTTGCTTTGACCTGCCTGAACAACTGCCAATTTTGAATAATTGTATGATATAATATTGCCATTTGCATCCCTTACTGGTGCTATTATTCTATTTGAAACACCGTTTTCGTCAAATTGTTCCCTAAAATCAACATCCTCAGTAAGTTCAAATGTAACCATGCCAGTTGAAAATAGCGTTCCTCTTTTTATAACTGGTGCGTAACTTTCATCCGCAAGTCTTAAATCACCTGTACTTGCATCTCCTTGTTGATTTAATGGAAGATTACATGAAATCTCGACTTCACATAAAGCACCCTTTTTCCCTGGTACTTTTAAACCATTACTTCTTGCAAGTTGTAACAATGAACTTGCCTGTTGTGCTGAATTAATGTCTGTTTCTTGAAATATCCTATCGAGATGATAGCTTAAATCATCACTTGAAGCTGCCAATAATTCAATAAACCATTGTCCTATCGCTGCATCGCTGAAATCCTTGACTATGTTAGGGTAATATTTCCTTGTAAGTTTCATAAACTCATCACGGAACTCTGAATAATTCCTACTCGAATATGGTATTTTTGTTTCACTCATTGCCTTATGATTAAAAAGAATTAAAGTTTTGTTATAAGTTGATAAGTATTGTTGAATGTACTATCCTTTACGCTGTATTTGATATCCGCTACAAGCCCTCTACCATCATTCACTTCATAAATCTCTATATCATCAAGACTTGCATTAGGAACAAATTTTGAAACAGCTTCCTTTATATCACTTTTCACCTCTCCCCACGTCTGTGTGTCATTCGGATTGAAAATAAATTGTATAAGGTTTGTTCCAAACTCAGGGTCTCTTATCTTCTGCCCTTTTGGAGTGAAAATAAGGTGCATTATGGCACTTTTTATAGCGTCAGGTGGAGTTGTGTCCAAATCGAGAAAAGTCTTCTCTATAGACTTTATATTAAACGGAAATTTTATCCCATAATGTGTAATTGCCATACTTATCTCAATATTTTTATATAAAAATAAATATAGCAAAATCTGTTTATTAACTCAAGGAGTAATCCAACTTAAACTGTGCAATACATTCAATATCTTCAGTAGGAACTTTTACAACAATGTCCTTTCTACCCCATCTTTGATAGGGAACATAACACTCTTTCGGACATTTATACACAAGTTCCTTTCCTGCAATATTCCATAGAATATTTCCATATAAATCACAAGGTTTGACAAATAACACTTGTTTTCTCGTCATAAAAGCAATATAGTCCATTTCCCCAAATATCCATCCTTTATAACCAGTAACGCCTTGTATCTCTATCCAATGAATTGAATCATCAGCTTCCTTGTCCTTTCTATTGTTTTTCTTAATACCTTTGACATCAATACCTAATCTACCTTTTTTTGGTGAATTCCACCATATATCAATATGTTTCAATTTATCTTCATTGGTTGTTGATTTCTCACAAGTTCCACCACATAATTCCTCTATAAGTTGTCCTACGAAATCTTCTGATTTCTTTCCATTTGTCAGGTAATCTTGTATTATGTCATATAGTCTTTTGTTTTCCATTAAAAACGATAATATATTTTTGCAAATATACTATTTTCCAGTAATATAACAAAAAAGTAGCCTGATTAATTCAAGCTACTTTTAACAAATTTACCATCTTTATTTTCCCATATTGTTTGATTGGAAGAACCTCGAAAGTTTAATGTTAAATCTCTTTTATTTTCTTCGTATCTCCCATCAACAATATAATCACATAAATTGATTATCTCTTTTTGTTCGTCATTTAATTCTGATAAATAATAACCCGTCCATAACCATATATCTTTATCAAGGAATTTATTTCTCACCTCTTTTAACAAAGACAGCAATCCTTCTCCTTGTTGTAAAGGTTCTCCGCCTAATATACTTAATCCTTTAATATGCTCATTTGATAATGCTTCAAACAATTCTCTCTTAGCATCATCTGAAAATATTTTTCCACTATGAAAATTCCACAACTCTTTATTTTGGCAATTATGGCAATGAAAGTTGCAGCCACAGAAATAGATAACGGTTCGTATTCCCAAACCGTTAACTATATCCATTTTTTGTATTTTTGCGTAATTCATCTTTGTACTACTTAAATATGTTTAACACGATGCTTAAATTCTGACATTTTTCCTTTGTTTATATCCATACTTGCGTTTAGATAACCACAAACACGCCTACAAGCAGACAACTTATTTTTATCTCTGTTTCCACATTGGGGACAATACCAATTACTTTCCTCGTCTATCTGAAGTTCTCCCTCGTATCCACAAGCTGCACAATAGTCTCCACCAGTTGTGTTTACTTCTGCATATTGAATTGTATTATACATGTGTGTAATAATTTCAGACAGTGCTTCAAGATTATGATTCATATCAGGAATTTCAACATAGGATACTGCACCACCTTTACTCATTTTTTGATATTGGCTTTCAAAAGATAGTTTATCAAACGCATTACATTCTTCACATACATTGATATGATAGCTATTTGTAAACCAATCTTTATCTGTTATACCACAAATTTCACCAAACCTATTTCTTGTTTTTTGTGCAAACTTATATGTGAGGCTTTCAGATGGTGTTCCGTAAAGACTTGCACCATTGAGTCCTGGTATATTTCTCCATTCAATAGTTTTCTCTTCAAGATGTTTCATTACTCTTTCTTGAAATTTTGAACCTATTTCACTTGTATTACTTTCTCCTGTCATTACTTTACACATTTCGTAACAGCCAATATAGCCTAATGATATAGAAGAATAACCGTCATCAAGATACTTGTCAATGATATCATTTTCACCAAGTCTTGCAACACTTCCATAACGCCAGTGTATAGGTGAAACATTTGCACTTGCGCCTCTTAATAAATGGTCTTTTATTAACATTGCTTCCTTGCAAAGTTCAAGACGTTCATCAAGAATGTTCCAAAACTTTTCTTCATCACCATCACTTGATAATGCAACGTCAACAAGATTAATCGTTACAACGCCTCTATTAAACCTTCCATACCATTTGTATTTGCCATTTTCATCTTTCCACGGTGAAAGGAATGATCTACATCCCATACATGGAAAAACCTCATTATCAAACTGTTGCCTCATTATTTTAGCCGAAATATAATCTGGATTCATACGTTTGGCAGAACATTTAACAGCTAAATCAGTCAAATATCTATATTCACTATCTTTTGGCACATTGTTTTCATCGAGTACATAGAGTAATTTAGGAAAACTAGGCGTAACATAAACACCATATTCATTTTTCATGCCTAAATATCTTAAATTCAGCATCTCTTCAATTATCATTGCTGTTTCTTTAACATATTCAGGTTCTTCGTTAAGATACATAAAAATACTTACGAAAGGTGTCTGCCCATTATTACTGCTAAATGTGTTTTCCTGAAACTGTATAGTTTGGACACCATCTTTTATTTCCTGTTTAAGGAGTTTCATTGCTTGTTGTTTTATTTGCTCATCTGTTGCATTAATACCTATTTCAGCAAAATTATTTTTTAAGTGTTCTATATACTTGTTATAAGACACTCTGACAAAAGGTGCTAAATGAGATACTGAAAACGTTTGCCCGCCATATTGACCATTTGCAACTTGTAGACTAATTTGAGTAGCAACAGTGCAAGCCGTTTTGAATGATTTAGGTGTTTCTATCATTTTGCCGTTAATTACAGTCCCATTTTCAAACATGTCTTTTAAATTTATTAACTGACAATTGAACATTGGCTGTATCATATAATCCATGTCATGAATATGAATTATACCTTCATTATGAGCGTTTAATATATGTGTAGGAAGTAATTTTCTTGCAGCATAACTTATTGATTCTGCACCAGCAATCAAATCTCTTTGCGTGGAACTCATTCTTGCATCTTTGTTAGCGTTTTCTGAAATAGCTTTTTCATTAGAACCATCAATGATGCCAATAATATCCTTATCTATAATGCCGTCTTGCTTTTGAAAATGTTTTGTTGTTTTATATCTTTCATAAGCATTAGCTGTTAAATCCTGCCCATAATCAAACAATTTTTTAAGGACAAATTTATCAACATCTTTAGAATATACTACATCTTTTTTACCAAATCTTTCTTCTGCTTCCTCTGCTATTATATTTGCAATTCTGGGGTAGTATACCCCACTGCCAGTTTTCATTGCTTTTGAAACTGACTTTCTTATCTTGGAACTATCGAATGTTCCCTCTCTTCCATCACTACTTATATACTTTGTCATAACTTCAAAAATTTTATATTAGGTATTAAATATATAGTCTCCAAAAGACGAAAGTTTAGCACCTAAATTTTAAGATTTCTTCTAAGTCGCTGACTATCATAGCGAAAATTTTTTAAAATTTATTTTACTATAAATTCCTGAGTTCTCGCTATTTAGATAGCATATTTTTAGCCTCTGCTCTTGCCTTTGCAGCGGCAATCTCCATATCTCTTTCCATATCATTTGCATTCTCAATAGCTGATGTGTCTGCATCAATGTTACTCATATCAAATTTACAAGTACCGTTGTTAAACGCAACATTATAGAATTGATTTCTGGTTATCTTACCACTTCTTAGTTTGGCTAAGAATATGTTCATTCTACCTTGCGTTTTTTGATCATCTGTTTGTGCAAATGTAATAACGACATGGGCTGCTTGTGTCTTCTTAATAGAACCACCGCCTTGTGCCAAACCTACCTTATCCAAACCAATACTTTCCCTGTTACCTTGAACTGGTATCCAAATGGCGATATTATATTTATTGGTCATCTTTTCCAATTTTCTAATAGTAATGCCTTCTTTTTCCCAAGTATCTGCCTTTGAATATTGTATCCTTTCAGGCGCAAGACATTCAAAATAGTCTATAATAACCATATCAGGTCTAAATCCAACAGCTATCTCCCTTTTAATCAAGGCTTCTATATCAGATGCAGTAGTTGTCATTGATTCCATTCTGATTGCCTTAATATTCTCATACATCAACTGTCGTTTTTCTTGGTCTTCATTCATCTTTTCAAGGGCTAATTCCTTAATTTGTGGATCTGAAAGGTACATTGCATCAAAATCAGTAAAGAAACCATAATATTTGCGTCTAATATCCACCTCAGTATCTTCAAAAAAGATATGCAAGACCTTCCATCCTTTATAATTGTTTTCTTTACACTTAGTAATGGCGGCATTTGCCGCAAAACCTGTTGTAGCTGAGGTCTTGCCAGTACCCATCGGACTTATTATAATTCCAAGCTGCCCTTTACCAATACCCCCGTACAAGGCATCATCAAGTTTATCCGCGCCAGTTGGAATAGTAATACGATAATCCTCGCTCAAATCACTTTCAAGGTTCTCGAACAATCTAAAACCCAAGTCTTTCTTCTCATTTGTTTCAATTGCTTTCTGTATCTTATCCACAATCTCATTATATCTGTTGAAATCACCCATGCGGATAATATCCTCGGTTTCCTTTAATGCCTTGATAAGATTCTGTTGTTTAAAGAACTTGAAACAAGTGTCCTCAATCAAGTCAATAGACTCCATTTTAATATCGTAAATCTCTTTAAGCATTGAAATCATAATATTACGAGATATTTCATCTGAAACCCTCGATCTTATGATAACTTTTAAATCACTATATGATGGTACAATTTCAACTTCAGCATATCTGTCTTTCATAAACCCTACAATTCTTCGCAAATTCTCATTTGTGAATTTATTTTGGTCTAATACAGAATACAATTCACCAAAATATTGTTTATCTTCAATAAGACACTTTACAAATAATTTTTGATATTCTTCGCCTAAAAATCCTAGGTCATTCTTATTTACATTTGCAATATTATTATTTGCCATTATTTATTTATATTTTTTAAAAATTGGTTAAAATAAATATGGTTAATCTTTCAGAACTGACGGTAATAAAATGACAGCCTAATTTAATTATTGCGAAAAGCAATGCATAGATTAGACTGTCGCTAAGTTTTTACACAAAAAATTACAAATACTTGTTAATTCTCTCTATCTGTCGCTGCGAAGGATACATTGTATTGAAGTATTCCTTTGTCTTGCTTTCAGTTGCCTTTCTCCAATCGTTCACTGCTTCCTCATTATACAATGAAAAACGGTATTTCTTATCACCATACTTTTCTTTCTTTGTATAAACTCCGTACTTTTCAGTGTATGTCGAGCTTGTTACATCACAAATTTTACGGATAATAGTATAGATTAGGTCTGTCTTGTCAATTGTCATGGCTCTTACAACTGCAACATTGAAATGAAGCGACATAGGGTCTTTATCCTTATAAAGATGGTTGGAATTTGTTAAATCCACGCTGTTCCTTACATACTTGGGATAATCTCCACCATCCCAAATTTCCTCATAAACTGGTTTGTTATCCATAAGGAATGCGAATTTGAATGTGTATTCATAGGGTTTAGGTCTTTCAGTGTCTATATAATAATCAATAGCATTTTCTGGATATTCGAGATAAGTAGTTGTTGATGTTTTCTCATTAATTTCCTCACAAGTTTTGCCAAACCCTGTAAGTTTAAGAGGTGTATTTCGTGTAAACCATTGGTAAACACGACTCTTAGATTCCAAATCTTGCCTAATGATGCCTACTATCTCATCAATTGTCTCTCTCAATTCATAACTTTCCAATGAATCATTGTTAAAACCATTAATTCTAAAATATCTTTGGCAAATAATATTTTCATTCAGAGATAATATAAACTGAAATCTCTCCTTATATGATTCATTATTAAGTGCGACTTCTTTTTTTTGAACTTCTTGTTCCATTATTCTATAAATTTAATGCGTTAAACATAATATAACATCCACTTCAAACTTTGTTTCTCTCATCTTTTTTGCAAATATACTACTTTATGAGCAAACTGACAAATATTTCTCACAAATTTTTCTTCTCTTTTTCTATTACATTCTGGAATGTAGAGAAAAATGTGCTAAACCTACCTTCATCTTTAAGGTCGTCGATACCATTATCACAAATAATACGGTATAAATTACTCATACTTCTTCCTTCTGGATCTAATGGTGCATACATTTGGCATTCAATTCTTTCAATAGCTTCGTTAGTCATTAAAGGATGGCTTAAATCAATAATTTTTTTATTTACCTCGTAAATATTCACACCTGCCGAACTATCCGTTACTTTTTTAATGATATTTTCAGCCCAAACAAGCGGTTTTTTCTTATTCTTAACTCTTTCTTCATTGATTTTCCTTGCCTTATCAATAACCTCTTCAAGTGTAACTTTTCTTTCTTTGAATTCTTTGAAATTATTAAATAAAGTTCTCTCCCCAAGAAGTTTTATTCCTTTAATGTTGTCAGAATCATCCCCGCAAAGCATTTTTTTAAGCACAACATTACGATAATCATAACCCATCTCTTCCAAATGATTCTTTGTTGTGATAAATTTCTTTAACTGTTGTATATATACAATAACATCCTCGCTTATTAGTTGGGTTAAATCCCTGTCATTAGACATAATAACAATTTTTTCATTTGGTTTCTTATGCAAAACGTAATAAGCAATGAAATCGTCTGCTTCTACCTCATCGTCAATACATTGTCTAATAAACAATTCTTCAAGACATTCCATGATTATCTCTCTTTGTCTGAAAAATATCTCTCTATCTTTCTTCTTTTCATCTAATTTATTGTCTTTATTAAAAAGAGTACGTTGCATAAATTTAATACGCCTATTAACCTCTTTCATGTAATCAGATAGATTTTCTTCTTCAAAATTCTTGTCACGATTTGCCTTATATTCAGCCAATTCATTGAAACGGAATTGCCCTGCTCTATCACCATCCCAAAAGACATAAACATACCTAAAATTTCCCTTTGCGAGGATAATACGAAGTTGTAGAAGGAACTGGAATATTCCTCCTACTTGTTCTCCTTTGCTTGATAATCTTTTATCCCCACTGTGTGATAGCTCTAATACATTTGAGCCATCCACAAGTAGTGTTTTAAAAGGTTTTTCATCAATCTCAGGATTATTCTGCTTGATTTTCTTGGGGATTGGCTGTGGCATTGTCTGTTCCTGATTCTGAATTATAGGTTGTGTCTTTAAGAAAAAGAAATATATTTCCTCCTTTCGATACCAATACATCCTTTGTTTCATCAAACGTATTGATATCCTTATCCGTTACGGTAGAATTAAATTCTTCCATACTCTTGAATACTCTTACTCTCTGTATATTGTCAGATTTCGTAATGTTTCTTCTATCTCTCATCAAATTGAACATTTCAAAAGGCATCTTTGTCATTTTGCCTTCGTTCAATTCATACTCTGCTTCATTTACTAATAATACTTTCATGATACTTTTACTATAAATTAAACAATTTTACATTAATTTGTAGTCAAGGTGGGAGTCGAACCCACACAAGTATTTCTACTTCCAGATCCTAAGTCTGGTGCGTCTCAACCAATTGCGCCACTTGACCATTGATAATATCATTATATACGCAAATATACTACTTTTTTATGATATTATCAAATTTTGACTGGATATATTTTAGCAAATTTTCTTTCTTGCTGAAATATATCTCATCTTCTTCCATATAAGAATTTTCATTATACTATTCTGTTAATGTTCCTTCTTCTATGAATTGTATATCTTCAGCTTTTGCACCTTCAAATTTCTCACTACCAAATACCTCTTTCATCTTTTCAAAAATTCTTGGAACTTCTTCTTTTTTATACTTGTCCAAATCCTCTTCCGCTATAATACCATTATGAACACAACACATAGTCCCACTATAAACGATATTAAATGGTGTAGGTAGTTGATTTTTAACAACACTTAATTTAGTTAAAGTACCATACTGATATTCTTGTCCTTTCAATACTGCTTTTAATTTCTTAGTTGCAGCCTTAGAAACACCACCACAATGAAGACCTAAACGTGCTGCATAAAACATTGCTTTTCCTCCGCTGTTTTCAACAGACACTGCACCCCCCATTGAGTTCATCACATCCTGCCAAATTTTATTGATTACAATAAATGTATTTGTGTATGGAGAACCAATCTCTTTAGAAGCTGATATTCTTCCAAAAATAGGTTTGAATGCTGTTGATATACTACCAGCATCAAATTGGTTATTCCCAGATTTTGACATATAAGATTTATAGGACTGAATCGAACCCACTGAGTCCCAAATAAATAACAACGGCATAGGTATCTCTCCATTGTCTTGCTTATCAAGAAAAGTATTAATAATATATGCTATATCTTCTATTACTGCTACTTTGCGTTTTTTACTTTTTCTTGTAGATGTAGAGTAATCCATGTCTCCGCAAAACTCACACATTTTTGTGTTCGTGAAAAGAAAATAATCACCTTCCCAATCCACTATTTCTCGTTTGACTGTTATTTCACCAGTTTCTTCATCTGTATATTCTACATCATCATATACAGGTTCAATTGCCATACCGCAATCTTTTGCATATTGAAAATCAAAATTTCCTTCCGTTTCAAATATTACAGGCAAAATGCCTTGTTTCATAGCATTTGCAATTGCAAGGTTTTTTAATGTACTTTTACCAGTATCTGACCATCCTCTAATAAATGTAACACCTCTTCCCATTGGAATACCAGGTAAATTAATTGCTTCCTGATATGCTTTAGGCATCATTATCCATTCAAGTTCTTTATCAGCTGTTTTAGACGATACTTCGCCTAATAATTCATTTTTAAAATTTTGTACACTGAATTTTTTTATTCCTGCACCTTTTTTTACTGCTTGTTTAGTCATAATTTTTAAAAATAATTTTTACATTAAACATTAAAATTTTGCATCTCTATATATTTGAATGAATAGGCTAACTAATAACCTATTCTTGTGTTTCTATCAGAATGGTAAATCATCATCCTGGGTATTGTATTGCTGTTGGGCTGCTGCAACTTCTTCTGCATAAGCATCGGAATACATAGGTTGAGGTTCAATACCTGCTTGAGGTGTTGCTATTACATCATTCTGTGCATTTGCTACCTTCTCGCCACTATATGCTGAATTATCAACTTTCTCAACCCACTTTTGCAATGTAGTGTCATATACTGGTATCTTACCTTCTGCAACAAGTTCAAGATATTCATAACTCTTCAAAGCATAGACATCTCTCCAATTTTTACTATCACTAATCCACTTGTTAGCCAAATCCACATCTCTTGATAAAGGTGTTTGGAAACCTGAATCAATAATATCAATGCTTGTTTTCTTTGTAGAGGGAATGTAATTCAACTTGATGGTAATATCACGACCATTATTCAAATCGAAAATAGAATAATTAGGTTGTCCTGCCATTTCAGCCTCTTCTTTACGCTGTTTATATATTTTCATCAGTTTATCATAGATACCTTGTCCGTCTGTACGGGCGTTAAATCGCCAAAACTTAACACCCTCATCTTCTTTTCCTCTCTCAATTACACGAACAATGTATGCTACTTTGCTTTGATAAGAGTAAGCCGATTTAATCAAAGTTTTCTTCTCGCCTTCATTTGTAACTGTATTTGCTTCCTTAAAAAGTTCTTTTGACCTATTACAAAAAGGGCATCCTCTACCATCATGTTCTGGTATATTTAAATCATTCAAGCAAACAAAAGTCTTAAAACCACTCTTTGATATTCCTTTATCAACCATAAGTGAATGAATATTAATAGCAAAGAATATATCGCCATTCGTTGCGCTAACAGGTAAAATTCTTACCTTAATTTCCTTTTCGGTTTCACCTTCCTTTAATCTTGTATTAAGATAGTTTTTTACATCGAACTCAAATTTTTTTACAGTCTGTTGTTGTGTCTGTTCTTTAGTCTTTCTTTCTCTTTCTTCAATTGCATGACTGTCTGTGTTGATAATATAACCTGACATTTTTCATAATATATAATCTTTTATTATTCGTTACTTTACACTTTTCATTTTTGCAAATATACTACTTTTTCTGGTTGTTACCAAATCTTTTTCATATAAAAATATATGGGAAATTTTTTATATTTTAAAACTCCCCATATTATAAATATCTCTTAACTTATCAGAATAAGTCAAAATAGTCTGTTAGTTGTTTTGGAATATCGAATGTCTTATATGTGCTTCTATCATCCGAAGCAGCATTGTCAATGTCTTTCTGTTTTAAGACATATTCCTTATCTTCTTTATTTGGGTCTACACCGTTATCGTAAATGACATTATAATTTCCGTCCTGAGATTTGTTGTTCCAATAATCTTTTGGTTTCACTGAATACGGAAATGATGACTGTGAACGGAGATTTAATTTCTCTGTCTCTGTCGGATTTCTCTTTTCAAATTCAGCTTTCAAATCTTCAATCTTACTATTGTTGGCTTCGATTGCTGGAATTAACTTATCAATCACTCTGGCTATTTTAATAAGTCTGTCATCAACTCCATCTATCTTGTATTCAGTTTCCTTTTGAGAATTTGTTAAATCGTCAACATCAATAACCTCATCTCCGTCCTGCATGGGTGTTGTTTCAATGCCTTCATTGCCCTGTCGTTGTGGCATGTCTTCCATAGTTTCGTCATCAGGCACTTCTGTTTCAACTGGGATATCTTCCTCTGCACCTTGTTGCATTGAAGTGTCCCCATTGTTATTTATGACATCCTGTTGCGGTTGTGTTACATCTTGAGGTTCTTGTTGATTTTGATTATTAGCATCATCCTCTCCGTCTTCTGAAATGGTAGGTGAAGTTATGAAAGTATATTCTACAATCTGTTGGAAACGTTTTGCCATATCTTCCAACTTGTATTCTTTCAATATATCTTTCTCCTTTTCCATTCCTCTGAATTAATCATTTAAAAGCATTTTATTATCTTCCGTGAGGATAATTCTGTCATTCTCAGTTCTCTCGATAAGACCTTCATTCTTCTTAATTACTTTGGGCTTTCTCTTTGGAACTTTATTGGTCTTGATGTCATTGAGCAATTCCTCAACCTGAGCTAAATTTTCTTTATTTGCTGCCATTTCTTGCGTATCTTTAACTTCTTTATTTTCTTCATTAACAGTTTCTTCTACCACTTCTTCCATAGAAGGCTTGATTTCTTCCGCTACTTGAATTTTACAACGTTGTTCAACGTATTTTCTACGTTTGACGTATTTAATTCTTTGCGGTTTTCTTATAAAACGATGAATCATAATTCAATATAGTTTTTCTTCTATATAAATAGTCATCAACTCTTAAAATAACTGTAAAACACTGGTATATAATGTTTGTTTGTAAAGGATAATTCCCTTAATTTTCTGTTTAAAAATGAAATTCCGTTGAAGATTATAATATTTTCATTGTTTTTCAACTTATTTAACACTTTTGCTTTCTTAATTCCTATATACTCACATAAATCAAGTGACAAACCTATCACAGTGTGCTTGTTCTCATTGTATATATATAGGAATTTGTTTCTTTCGTTATAAACAACTTTTCTTGACTGGTTAGATAAATACTTTATGAAACGTTTTGTTTCACTTAGAGGGCAATTAATCAAGTCGAAATAAAAATATTTTATATTTTTATATACTTTCTCAATCGAAATATTATAAAATTTATCAATATCCTCGTCGTATTCATATTTTCTTTCAGTTTTTCCAAAAGTCCAATACAAATTCTGTTCTGGATACCATTTTTTCAAAATATCATAATCCTTTACCCATTTTTGAGCATTTTGATACCCAATAATAAGTGTCGGTAATTGAGGTATTGTATCAACGAGTGTATTACACCTCTTGAAAGTCTTGTCAAGATTAACCTTTGAATTATCTGTTATAACTACATTTCCTATATAATCCATTCTATATCTTCAATTTACTGTAAAAGATAAATGTAATATTTCTGCTTCTGCAAAGATACTACATTTATCTTAAATTTCAAAACAAAATTCGTACAAACATCAATTATTTGTTTTTTATGTATTCAGCAGCCAAACCATAAGCCTCGTTTAATTCACTGTCCGTCAATTTTATTCCGCCTTCATTCACTGCAATTTGTTTCGCTATTGCAATACATACATCTTTATCTGCTACAATAGAAGTCAATCTATATGTACTTGGGTTAACATTTGCCGTCCTTGCAACAGTTTTCACATAATTATCCGTATCATTCTCGTGCGATGGTGCCCAGACGCCGATTAACTTGGCGATTGTGTTATGTCCTCTAATGATTTGTGTATTCATATTCACAAACAATGCCCTTAATCCGTATGTCATTGTCTTGAATACTGCAAATCTCGGAGACCATTCAACACCGCCATAGTCAACTCCTTCCCATTGATCACTGTTTCTCTTTATATTAGGATAACCAATCCATTGCAGATTACCAGGATTTTTCCTTCTCTTGGTTGCATTGTCCTCTGCATTTACATATCCACTCTCACTTGAAGTTGCAGTTCTTATTTGTCCGAAATGGTCTGCGAGTTCTTGGTCTGAGAACAAACGATAATAAGTAAATATATTCCTGAACTGCGTTGTATTATTCAATGACATATAATATTTCTTTGCTATTGCCTTATATCCAGGAGGGACATTTGAACTGTAATAAGGAACATTCTTCTTGACTGTTGCAAAGCTTCTACCATCATTATTACCTGATAAGAATATTGCGGGTGGGCCTACTGATATTGAATTTCCTCTATATGACAAGTGTAAACAGGTATAATCATTTTTATACCTTCCATCCATCCATTTGCTTGCCCCAGTTCCTTCAAATATCAATTGCCCTATTTCGTCTTTATGATTGGTTGCAAGAATATCCATGACTTTGAACATTTTATCTGCATCCTTTATTCTTGTTCCACGTTTTCCGTTCTTTATAGGAACAATCTGTAAATCTATCGCATTCGGGGCTATTCCACCTCTTGCGTAATTATGTTCACTTCTTGAACCGCTATTGCGAACAGCACTACTGATACAGATACTCCAAGTTTCTGTTGGTTTATTTTCTGGAAGTTCTTTAATTTCAGCTACAAGTGTATTAAATAAATCTTTCAGTTTTTGATACAAATTGACACCATTCATTTGCAATCTTGCGCCATTGCCACTACATATACAATCATTAATAACATCTTCTACGACTGTTGGTTTCTTGTAACTGTCGGGGAGCGTGATATCTGATATGTTTGAGCTGTATGGATTTGAACCGCTTTCACTTCTATTCATTGGGTCTATGCTGTCTTTCACTGTACATCCAAAGTAGTAATCAGCACAATATGGCTGTATGTATTTGGACATTTTCTGACCTCTAAACTTTGTTATCATATTTCCTGGTGTCATTGTATGTTCCACATGGAATATCATATAAGCACCATGCCACATTGGTATGTTAAGCAATTGGAAATACATCAAAGGTTGTATCTGTGCATTTCCCATCATTTCTACCTCACAAGCATAAGAATAATTCTTATAGATGTTAAATATATCCTGTCCATAAAACATTACCCTATGTTCATGGGAAGAACCTAATTCTGCGACATTTGACAACACATTTGCCGAAATGCTTGTAATTGCAGGACTATCCATATTCAAAGTTATATTCTTGAATAATTGTTGATTTTGTCTTGCAAACGACACTCCAAACGACGGAACGTTATAACCATATCTTGTTTCTATATCAGAAGTATCCTCGTTTGCTCCTTTTGCCTTAAACGGTGATGGTATATCATCTGGTGAATTTATGTCGAAGCCATCCGCTTTATACCCATTTTCATCTGAAGCTGTCTGTGCATCACCACCAGTCCATATTATAACAAAGTGGTTTTCATCCCTCATCTCGTTCATTTGATTATAAGGAATTGGTCTAAAGGCGTTTTCAAGTACCTTTACGTCATCCTCTATTTTCTCATTTCCAAATGTAATAAAATCAGCCAATGAAACAAACAAACAGTTATGTTCTTTCGCAATATCTCCTATCACGGAAAACAATGAAGCATTCAGGTCTGACATTCTTTCCTTGAATATATCAAGCAATACATCACAGTTAATTATGAACTTGTTGTACATGTTTCTGTAAAACTTGTCCATAAACACAAAATTCTTCTTAAAGAAATTATCGACTGAATAATAATCCGCTGACTTGATTTGAACAATCCATTTATCATATAGATTTTTTAGATAATAATATATATCAATTGCAATGTTTTTCTTGAAGTTTATCTTATCACTATCTGTTTCATTCAATGGATTTGTTGAACTCTTATTGTCTGACATTGCTTTCAATTGATTAGCAAATGCAGTTACATACGAGTTAAAGGTGTCTCTTCTTACATACACTTCTCTTTGCGCATTGGTTGAGTTCTTTACAAGTCTATATCCAAGTGAATCAATGACAATATCCTTATCATAATACAAGGATTTTAATGTTTCCTGTATCGGGTTGTCATCCCTAAGCATCAATGAGATTCCGTTAATTGTATCATCATATATATTCACATAAGCATAATTCCCATACAAATTCCCCAATCTATTTCTATAATAACTCATCATATTGCTTATAGAATATTTGTCATCATACATTCTTTTTCTGAAAAACTTGACAAAAGTATTGACAAACGTATTAGCTGTAAATGGTCTTGTATATGCTGTACTTGTATCACTTAAATCTCTAACAAGACCTTCCAATAACTCGCATCTTGACAACACATCCCTGAAATCACCAGTTGCGTAATCCTCAAACATCTTAATAAGCCTGTTCTCAACGAAGTAATCTAATTCCCAATTTTCTCCGTTATTATAACTGAACAATGTAGATACTGGCACATTGTATTTTCTTCCGTTGAAACCACTATCCATTACGTTGAATCTGTATTCACTTCCATCTTTACTAAATAGAGTATAAGCAGTTGTAGGCTGTGTGAAACTAATTGTTCCGTCTGAATAGATAATCGGGTCGTCACCGTTATGTTTTGACACATATCTGTTTCTCCATAATAACGCTCCTAAAAACAAAAGATAGCCATGAGGAACTGCCTCTATGCTTCCATTCCTTTTGTCCTTATTTAAGAAATTAGCCTTGTAGTTTTCATAATTGTATTTGAAACTATGTAAGAATAATAAAGCCTTTACTTTTACACATCTATCATTGTAGGTATTATCATCTTCACCCGCTTTCCTATTGTTTTGCATATAATAAAATGCATGACCAAACAAACTATATGGATTGGTAACATTGTTGTAATACAATTTTATTTGATGTATCCTTAAATCGTCCCTTGAAAGGCTTTCAACTGTCTGTGTCTGTTTCCCGTCATTTCCTTGTGTTATTTTGGTACGCTTGTATTCTCCATTCTCACTATATGTGATACCATTTGTCTTATCACAGTCAATCCAACTTGTATCTCTTAAATTGAGAGGGTCTGCTCCACCATCTTTTTCTTTCGGAAATAAATTCTTGCTATCAAATCCATATGAAGTCGTATTTACGGTAAATACTTGTGTACTGTTTGCAAAATAATTATAATATTTGTCATCACTGACAAACCAACATTTGTTCAATATAGGTGTGAAATCGTCCTTTGATGAATATTCCACCATATCAACGCTCCCCTTTTTAAGTTCTTCGTATCTGTTTATTACATCGTTAACAAATGTCCTGCTTGTTGATATGTTGAACAAATCATCATTGTAATAATTTTCCTTAACACTTACATCTTCTCCAACTAATAAATCGTCTGTAATTGCCCTATGAATAAAATTCTTGGCTTTATACATATTTGATTCACTACCGAACTGAGGCATAAAATAAGCGTTACCATTTCCATCGTTCCTGTAAACAAATTGTCTGCTATAATTGTCGAATTCGTCCAATTTTGCAGGTATTAATGAAATGCTGTTACTATCATAATATCTTGAGAATACATATCTATCCGAATACCTACTTGATTGTGTCAATATAGGACATCTCTGTTTGTCGTTGTATTCAGATTTTATCTCGATGTCTGTCTCAAATCTTTGTCTTGTTTTACCAGTACTTTGATAAGTAATGCCAAAACAATCCGCTGAACTATCACAGGTCGTAATATTCTGTAATGCTGTGGCTGCATTTGTTGAACCTAATACATCAAATATTTCATTCTGTATGGCAGAGGATGATCCTAATGCCTGATAATAGTTGTATGCATCCATTCTTCCTATCAATGAAATCATTTCGTTTGATAGGTTTCCTGTATAATTTTCATTAAATAGAATTCCAAATATCTGTGCTGCACGTATTCCTAAATATCCACTAAGAGAACTTACATCCAATTGTGTTGTATTTGCGAAAGGATTATTTGCACTATTCAAGTCGGCAGGCAATATTGGGAATAATTTAATACTTGTCTTATTGTCATTCTCTGATTTTTCCTCATCCATAATTCTTGAAACGGCTTTCCAAATGCTCAACACAACCTTTTCTTCCAAGAAATTATGGCTGAAATCACCTACCCATCCCAATACATAGTTGTCGGTATCCTCATTACCGCTTTCTTGTGCAGGTGTTCCCTTTGTATATATTGCAGGGAACGGTGGAACTTTATCTGCATTGATAACATCTGTATCTGTTATGTTTATTCCAAGATTACCAGGACTTCTTGTATTGTCTGAATTATATATATCCATCTTGCATTGATACATGATATGTATGAATGTTTCAAGATGTGCCATAATCATTTTGAAGATATTTCCGATTGTGGGTTTAAATGGCAATGCTTCAATCCTTGCTTCCATCATCTGTTTATTAATTTTATCCTGCAACAGATTATATTCTTCGTTTAATGAAGCTACCCTATTTGCTACCAAATTACTTAAATCTCCTAAATCAAAAAAACATCCATATTGTTTTATATTCTGACTATATGGCTTTGTTGTTATCATATTTGCAATACTTTTAGCCATATCATCAGTCAAATCTGTTATTCCTTTACTTGTCTTGAATTTAATATTAGTTTTTATATCCTGTTCTGCCTTACTTTGGCATCCAACAATCTTTACATCTTCAATTACATTGCTATTTGTACTTCCGTCTGTCGTAATGTCGAAAATTCTAATCAGTGTAAGCGTATCAATGCTTCTCATGGCTGAATTTCTACCATTCGGAAACTCATTTGTTGAAATCGAATGTTCTGAATACTTTTGGTTATAATCATTCAGCTTGGTTATCAATTGTTCGTGCGCCCTATATATGTTTTGTGTAACATTTCTTGACGGATTTGTATCAGCATTGTTTGCTTGCGCATACATCAAGAATAATTGTGTATGTTTCTTGTTGTTTCCTTCATCTTGAGTGGATAAAATGTAACAACCGCCTGAATCTTCCTGTAATGCCTTTACAAAATTATCATATAACGTGCTTATTTCATTCAAAGCACTTCTTTCTCCTGATAAATCTCTTAATTTCTTGTCATCTTCCTCATTTACGGCTGTTTCTTCGCTTCTTTCAATAGTATGGCTTTCAATTGTATTCATTAGTTCGTGAATTTTCACCATCGGTTTCCCGTCCAACTGCCAAGATGGAGTATTTACGTGAGAATCCCAATATTTTCTTCCCTCATAAGAGCAGAAAGGTGCTGCAACTAAATAAACAAAAGGAATATCTGTAAGTAAAGCGTAATTATATCCTATAAATGTGGCTGTGAACTCAAAATTTCCGTTTTGAGAGTTAAAACTTCCCCTGAAATTAGAACAAGTAAGCTGATAAGTAACTGCTTTTCCATAAAATCCCTTAACTTGCAACTTGAATTTTGGGTATGGTTGTATAAAAAAGCAACCGAATACGTTGTCTGCTGATATTTTCCCCTCTTCATGTATTGCAGATTCTTTTCCAAACAAAGATGCACCTCTTACATCAACAAATTTAATCGTAATTGTAGGTGTATAGAAACTTTCAAAAACAATATTAACACTTTCAACACCAATTCCTTCAACAATTTTCTTCCCCTTAACATCTTCATAGACAATATCAGTGTAGTATGTTGAAAGATATGAATTTCCATCCTTATCTTTAACACCACCCTCCATAAATGACTGCCATTTAGAATCACCCCTATTCCATGCACCCCAAGAAATGCTTATTGCATTTTGGTTATTAGCTGAATTACTACCAGTCGTTTCGTTTTTATTAAAACGACTCACAATTTCTGCAATAAGATTAAATCCTATGCAATAATCTTCATAATTTGGAGTTAAAGGAACACCATTTATACTTCCATATATATCATTTGGTTCTACATACGCTATTCTGTTAGCTACTTTCTTTGCTTTTGTTTCCTCAGCCATCTTTCTTCACTTACTTTTTTAATAAAAAATGCGGTAATGAATACTATCTACCAACTTATAAAGATAAGTATTCAAAACCACATTTTCAACGATTGATTTCTTATGTATTATTCAGGCACATATTCAATCTTGATTTTTGCATTATTCCTGAAATTTCCTTTACTTATATAATCTACTTGCACAATATTTCCTTTTGTATCGTATTTGTAAGTAATATCATATTTTCTACGGTTTATATCCATCTGTGTTGCCAAATACTTCTCCCTGATGCCAACCCATTCAGTAAAATATAGAATATTGCAGAGTAAATCATCATTACTTGACAAACATATTTCTCTACAATTCAATAGACCATTCAGACAAACGTTTGTGTCATTGATTGAATCTAAATAAAGAAAACTTATCTTAGTTCCATAATATTTTCTATTTAAATTTGGTAGACTTTCGTTAAACTCATCTTCTGTGTATAAAGGGGCATATCTTTCTTCCATTTCAGGGGTTAATGAATAATGTATTTTATTCATAGACCAACATCCATCTATAAATTTAATATGATTGCCAGTAATGCCTGGGTCATAACACCATACATTATTTTCTATCCATGAAGTATATTTCTGTATTTCCAAAATTGTATCATTAAAATATATGAAATCATTTGATACTCTATATATCTTTTGTAATTCAGTATATTCAAGTACATCAAAATGTGTCAGCTTAGAGTTTTCTCCAAACTTGTAATCATACTTATATCTATTATATGGTTTTCCATTCATATATGATTTTTGAATGATACTATTTTCGTTTCTTTCCAAAATATCCTTATATACATCAATATACGATGTCCTATCAAGATTATAATGTTTTTCCTTGTAAGTAAAAATAAATTTGCTTAATTTGTTGTCTTTATATATAAACTCTGCGTCAAAGCAAATATTCCCATTGTTGACTGATAATTTACTCACCATCTTTAAACTATCAGAATTTAACCTCTGAGAGTAAAGATTTACCGATAATAAACACAAAATAAAAAATAATACTTTCTTCATAACCTTCATATATTTTTGTTTAACAGTGCAAAGATAAGTATTATTCTTTATAATTCCAAATTTTTATAGTTAAAAGAAGTTAAATATTCTCGTTTTTGTATTTTTGAATACCTTCTTCATATCTTGTCTTGGCTGTAGTAAGTGGATACGGTATCCTTAACGGAACTCCGTCAGGTATTGAGAATTCAATTGAACCATATTGAGGATTTGCTTGCATAATAAGCCATCCATAATTAGGGTCTCCGTAATATTTGTATGACAATGTATCCATTCTCATAGTTGATTTATTGAAAGTAATGTTTATATCTGTCGCAGATACATCAATTTCAATAAAAGGAACTATACTTATATTACCATCACTTCTAAAACTTTCATATCTATCATAATAATCATTCATCTTTATATTGTTCTATCATTTATGTTTTTATTATATGCTTGTGTAATATAAAATTCACTCGAATCTTCTTTTATATCATTACCTAATGCCCCCTGTTCTTTACTATATTCTTTTCCTATGTTGTATTCCATTCTGTCTGACCTGTTATCGAACAGAGAGTTGTTGCTATAGAAATTGAACGTCATGGCATTTTGTAATCTTCTTACTGGGCCTGTCATATCACCACCGCCAATAAATTTGAAACTTATTGTAACATTTGCCAATAACGGAATAACACCAGCTCCACCTTCCGTATTTAAATCCCACATTAATGGTTCGTAATTTATTGAAATATTATCAATAACAATCATTTGATTGTAAAAATCACCCAATCTTAAAACGCAAAAAGGAGGTCTTCCAAATGCTAAATTAGAAGCTGTGTTGTTTGGTGTCATTGAATTTGTAGTGTCAGAAGCACCTATTGTATTTCCTTGTCTTGTACATTGCTGTAAAAATGTCAATCTTGCAGAAAATCCTTCTGGTGTCATTGAGTGAAAGGCGGGGTCAAAATATTGTATCTTATCCATCAATCTATCGAATATGATAGGGTCTGTTTGTTTCAATGCCTTGAAAAAATAATATTCTTGGTCATATCTAACAGTATTATTTTCCTGTGACCTTTCTTGTGATTCACTTGTCTGTGTTTCATTTATACCTACAAGATTGTTATTACTATCAACATCTACCATAACAAGTTCTCCGTAATGAGAGCTATTTTTATCTGTCACTTCTATCCATTTATTACCGTTGCTGTCTTCATAATAAGTCTTACCATTGGTGGATGTTTTTGTTTCATAACCTATATATTTTTGATTACTGTTAGATACAGTATTACCACTCCCGTCTATTGTTGATTGGATTGTTTCAGACTGTTTTACTGTCGTACTATTTTTTAATACAATAGACATTTTTGCAGATCTATATTTCTTTGAATCTTTTTCCGAAACATCTTGTGTGCTAACTCTTTTTGATGGGTCGGGATTAACAACTTCTTTTGTACCACTTAGACTACTTTTCTTTTCATTATTGAACCAATTAACAACAGTTTCTATTCTTTGCATTGCAAGTAAATAATTTCTATTTGTATTAACTTGACCACTTGCATTGTTACCATGAGAATTAGAATAACCTATACCATTGATATTTGTAATTTCATAATTATCCAATATATCTTTTAAGGTTTCGACTCTTTCTTGTGATACCCCTTTATTGTTGATAAGATAATTTCTAATATCATCCGAATTAGCAATAGCTGCTGCTACTTCAGCAAATGAATATATATATTCATTGTCTGTTTCATTGAAAATTTCTTTAACAGCATCTGCATTTACATTTAATCCGTAATCTTCACTATCTTCATAGTTTGCATTAACCAATAAAGTTTGGTCATAAGTATTTTTATTTACATCCCCCCTACTTGGAACTTCATATTTACCATCAATTCTATAATACCATCTTTTTGTAGTGCTTGCAGGATATGTCTTTGTATTTTTATTTAACGCAGTTCTCCAAGCCATTCTTGTACCTATAATAGGCCCAGTTCTACTATCGCTCCTATCTGTTACATACCCTTGACCCATTTCATAGCCATGACCATTGAAATTATTCATACTTTCATAATTAAATTGTAATGAATAATCTTCATAAGGATTTTCATTCTTTTTCTGTGCATTTGAACCACATAATAGATATGCCATTGCCTCTACAGATTCTCCAATAGTATCATATACACCAGAATAATTATTAGGGTAGAAAACATAGAATGTTATCTCTTTAATATCCTCTGGTATTTCAGGTTCAACTGGTGGTGGATCTAATTTTACAGGGTCTGCTTTTGTGTAAGTATTAGTAAATTCGGGTTCTGTATATTCATCAGTCAAAGGTGTAGGTTTTACCGCATCTTTTATAGTTCCATCATCACATCCTGCAAAGAAACGTAACAAATCGCTATCAGATATGCTATTCTCTTTTCCATTTCCCTTTCCACCATGCCATGAAACATAGTCAATTATTGACGGGTGGTCAACTACCATAAGAAAACTTAAATTTCCACTCCTTATAGTATTCGTATAAGTATAAACATCTTCACCCCTACCTATGAATGTATGGTTAGTCCAATTTGCTTGTGTTGTTTCATTGAATTGTATTCCATAAGGAGGAAACCACATTATTCTTCCACCCATAGGCCCACGTTGTTCCCAAGATAAAGCTCTTTCAAAACTATATGGATCATAGCCTTTCCAAGCAAGATTTTCTATTGAGAACATACATTGTTTTGCATGTATCTTCTTGTCTTGTTCAGAATTGAATTTAGGAGCTATGTTTACAAAACCATTGCTGTTCAATACAGAATAATCCCATCTTGAATTATCTTTTTTCCAATAAGCGTTTGCTCCTTCACTAAACGAATCCCAATCATTAAAATCTCTTCTACTTTCAACGGATACATTTTCATTATCACCTCTTTTACCACTAATCGTGATAAATGGACGTATTAATCTACTAAGTCTATTATATTGATAATGGTGAGTCCATACACGACAATAAGGATTATTATATCCATTAACATTATAAAAACCTGTACCACCATCAAATTCAGCTTCTTTAAGAAGAAGATTCCTGCCGTGTGACATTCCATATTGAGATTTAGCGTCAGTATCATCTGTTACACCACCTTCTCCATGACTTGTACAGAAACCAGATATAATGGTATTTATCTTGTTTGCATTAAATAGATTTTTAGTCTTCGATAGAATACTATCCCTATTTACAGCTTGCCATTTATGATTAGAATATCGTCCTTCAAGTCTATTAAGCTCATCTGGGACGAGATTTTGTGTTCGGGTATATAATTCATTACCGTTGCCATAATCATTGAAAGAAGACGGATTTACATCAGTTTTACGCACATAGTCATCGTATCTATACTGCATATAGTTCTTAACGTAGTCCACATCACTTGTGTAGGATGGATGAACTGAGTTTGTATCCAACATCCTTGAATTACCATAAGGCATAGCATCATTACCGAGCAAATTCATTGTTGTATCCTTTTCAAGAACATTCAATCTCATCAGACGTTCCATAAATCTACGGTTTTTAAGGTTATTATCACACAACCCCTCTATTGATATGCCCAACATTGTTTCAAGCAAGTCATCGGTCTTGTTTCTAAACTTAGTTGCAAGATTATCAATTGTTGTCTGCATCGTATTATATATGCTCGTCAATACACTTCTATTGTTATTTGTACTAGGCATTGTTTAATCTTCCTCAACTTTTATGAAATAAATTATATCACCTTTCTCCATAAGTATCTGCAACATTACTTTTTCATATATACGCAAAAATTGCTTATCAGATTATATGAATATAGTTAAAATCAAAGTGTCATTTCAATTTTTTTCCTCACCAGATATTAATGTTAACAACTAGTCGTAGACATTAATATTGTTTTATAATAATATTGTTAACAATAATATAGAATTATTATATTTTATTTTTTATTTTTATATAATAATGTTAACGATATTATTGTCTACATTATTGTATTATTGTTTACTCTAATATTGTTAACAATAATAAACTATATATCTATACAATATTATTGTTTATATTATTATATTATACTAGTATACATTAATGATGTAAAACAATAATATACTATACTAGTATATAATATTAATGTTTAACAATAATAATGTTAACAACTAGTTGTATACAATAATATCTGGAAAAAGCAAAATATCAAAGTGCAAAACTGAACACTTGAAAATAAGGCGTTCTAAGAGGTTTTCTTATTCAAAGCGATAACTTGTATCCTTTTGAAGAAATAATCGCTCAGAACGCACGAAAACAGTCAAATTTCGTATTCTACTTCCTTAGATAGTCATATTGTGTAACACTCCTACCTCCATTGATGGATTTTCCGACTTCATCAGAAATCATTTGAGATAATTGCCGTATCAGCATCGGATTCTTATTTAATAATTCCATAATGTCAATACTTTGCCCATTCGCTTCAAGCCTTACACTACCAGATAATTCAACTTTTACTGGTTTTATTATAATTTCAGTAGGCATTGCATTTACACCCATTTGGCTTGCAAGCTCATTTGCTGATACCGTCATAGGATTTCCATTGCCAAAAGCCAT